>ULWC01067568.1_pt1 | contig 57946 bp, 42 predicted proteins | sample 1959931 | NCBI WGS metagenome assembly ULWC01 (sample SAMEA4835801, study PRJEB28245) | human gut metagenome | biome: gut microbiome; material: fecal sample | place: Denmark | collected 2008
CAATGATAGAAATTCAATAAATCGAGGGAAATTATTATCTTTGAGGGTTTGGAATATACGGAGCGTGGAGGATTCCGCGCACCACATTGACAGAGAATAAGATAGATGGGAATAGAAATGAAGAATACGGAAGCGGGCAGGTGCCTGTTGTGCAAAGTGCCTAAATGCTCGGCAGCATGTGCAGTCAGAACAGATGTTCCTGCCGCAATGAAACTATACAGGGAAGACCGAATAGAGGAAGCCGCGCAGATGCTTTATGAGAACAATCCTTTCTCAGCAGTCACAAGCCTCGTATGTGACTGGAAGAAAAGCTGTTACGGACATTGCGTACTGAATGCGAGAAAAATGCCTATCGACTGGCACAGCATCGAAGCGGAGATTTCCATACCCTATCTGAAGAAAGTGCATCCGCGCACCGGCATTGACAACGGAAAGAAAGTCGCCGTCATCGGCGGAGGTCCTGCAGGCATCACGGCCGCTCTGGAACTGAGGGAAAAAGGCTGCGCCGTCACGATTTTCGACAAGAACGAAAGACCGGGAGGCGTACTGAGATACGGAATTCCGGAATTCAGACTGGAGCGCGAAATCATTGACCAGTATGACAGGATTCTGCAGGAAGCGGGAGCCGGCTTCGCCGGAGGGATAGATGTCAATGCTGTGAAATTCAGCGAGATACGCAGAGGATTCGACGCCGTCCTGATAGCCTGCGGCGCTTCTGTACCGAGAAGACTGGACATACCTGGCGAGGAACATCCGGATATAATCTATGCCCTGGATTACCTGAAGAACCCGTCCGCTTATCGGCTGAAGGACAATGTCCTGGTCATCGGCGGGGGCAATGTCACGATGGACGCCTGCCGCACTGCCAAGAGAGCCGGCTATGACACCACTGTATATTACAGGAAGACGTTTGAGAACATGCCGGCCAATTCCATGGAGGTGCAGGAAGCCATCAACGAAGGCATCAAATTCTGCCTCTTCGAAGTGCCAGTGGAAATCCGCGGGAACAAGGCCGTGATGAGAAAATGCGAGAATGTCGTGAAAAGTGACGGCCGGATCGCCACCAGAATGATAGAAGGAAGCGACCATGAAGTGGAATTCGGGTCAATGCTGGTAGCCATCAGCGCAAACGTGGACTACAGCATTTTCGGTGACGAAAAGCCGGAATTCACGAACGGCTGGCTTACTGCGGACGAAGGGCAGCAGACCTCACTGCCTGGCGTATTTATAGCGGGAGACTACATTCTGGGACCGGCAACAGTGGTGGAAGCCGTAGAATCTGCAAAAAAAGCAGTGAAAGGCATTTCAGATTTCTTGAAAATTCAGTAAATTAGAGGTCTGGTTCAATCCCTGTCGGAGAGAGCCCTAAACAGTTAAAAGACACGATGATATGACACAAATTGACGACAAGACAACCGATGAAGGAATTGGCGGGCTGAACAGGTCATCAGAGCCTGTCATATCTTTTCATGACGCTGAAATCCTGAACGGTGAAAATCCGGTCATCTACGACCTGGACATGAACGTTTACAACGGGGATTTCGTCTATATAGTCGGAAAGGTCGGCACAGGCAAGACCTCCATAATAAGGACAATAATAGCGGAAAACCAGCTGAAGAAAGGTAGCGGAAAAGTCTGCGGATATCAGCTTAACGACATAAAGGACAAGGACATACCTTATCTGAGAAGGAAAATCGGAGTCGTTTTCCAGGACTTCCAGCTGCTTATGGACAGGACAGTGGAGGACAATCTGATGTTCGTGCTGAAAGCCACAGGATGGAAAGACCGCGTTGCGATGACAAAGCGGATTGAGGATGTGCTCGAAAGCGTGGGCATGAGCAGCAAATCGCACAAGATGCCGCATCAGCTTTCAGGAGGAGAACAGCAGCGAATCGCCATTGCAAGGGCATTGCTCAATGAGCCCGAAGTCATTATCGCTGACGAGCCTACGGGCAATCTGGACAATGAGACTGCGGAGGGCATCATGAAACTTCTCACCGGCATAAACCACACGAGGGGCACTGCCGTAGTGATGGTCACGCACAACCAGTCCATTTTCGACAAGTTCCCGGGCAGGGTCCTGATATGCAAGGACGAGACCTGCAAAGAATTGAAATAGAGAACGATGACAAAAAAGGAAAGATACAAAGGAGTTGTCGGCTGGTTTGAAGAGAACATGCCGGTCGCTGAAACAGAATTGCACTACGACTCCCCTTTCCATCTGCTCATCGCCGTCATCCTGTCGGCCCAATGCACAGACAAACGTGTAAACATGACCACGCCGGAGCTCTTCAACAGGTTCCCGGACCCGAAAACCCTCGCAGAAGCGTCTTTCGACGAGGTTTTTCCGCTGGTCAGCAGCATATCCTACCCGAGAAACAAGAGCACTCACCTGATAGGGATGGCCCAGATGCTTGTCAATGACTTCGGAGGCGAAGTGCCATCTGACATTGACCAGCTTATGAAACTGCCGGGAGTCGGAAGAAAAACTGCCAATGTAATCGCATCCATCGTCTATGACAAGCCTGTGATAGCAGTGGACACGCACGTTTTCAGAGTATCGCACAGACTCGGACTGTCGGACGGAAAGACGCCTGACGCGGTGGGAAAAGAACTGGAAAAGAACATTGACAAAGACAAGCGGGCAATCGCCCATCATTGGCTGATCCTGCAGGGAAGATATATCTGCACAGCCCGCAAACCGCATTGCGAAGAATGCGGACTGACCAAATGGTGCAGAGAATTCAACATTGACGACAAAATCTGACAAATATGGATTCCATTATACATTTCACATCTGAAAACATATTCCTGATAGGCTCCATCCTGGTTTTCACGGCGATTGTCGTGTCCAAGACAGGAAGCAAATACGGTGTGCCTTCATTGCTTATCTTCCTGCTCGTGGGAATGTTCTTCGGCAGTGACGGACTCGGACTGGTGTTCGACAACTACAACCTGGCGCAGTTCCTCAGTATCGTGGCCCTGTGCGTTATCCTGTTCACAGGCGGTCTGGAGACCAAGTACAAGGACATAAAACCGGTGGCGGCACCGGGAATAGTGCTGTCCACGGTCGGCGTCCTGCTGACGGTCATCATCACTGGAGCATTCATATTCTTCCTGTCCAGAATCGAGAAAATCGGACTTTCGCTGTCCATCGTGATGTGCTTCCTGCTCGCGGCAGTGATGTCTTCTACCGATTCGGCTTCGGTGTTCAGCATATTGAAAAACAGCAAGATGAAGCTGAAGGAGAACCTCAGGCCGATGCTGGAGCTGGAGTCCGGTAGTAATGACCCGATGGCCTATGTACTTACCATCGTGCTGATACAGATAGCCAAACTCCTTTTCGACCCTGCGGCCGGAATAGAGGGCATCGACTATGGCCAGATGATACTCGGAGTGACCTGGACATTGACCAAACAGATGACTATCGGTAGCCTCACGGGCGTCCTGATGGGTCTTGCGACCGTATGGGCACTCACACGCATCAAGCTGAACAGCACGCCGCTGTACTCCATTCTGCTGCTTGCGGTCAGCATGTTCACATTCTCATTGACTCAGATGATACAGGGCAACGGCTATCTGGCGGTTTACATCGCCGGCTTCATCATAGGAAACAAGCCGATGAACCACAGAAAGGAAATTCTCTCCTTCATGGACGGTATGACCTGGATCATGCAGATAGGTATGTTCCTCACGCTCGGTCTGCTCGTAAATCCTAAGGAGATGATGACCGTGGCGCCGATTGCGCTGCTTATCGGTCTGTTCCTGATTTTCGTGGGAAGGCCGCTTACGGTGCTGCTGTGCCTGCTTCCGTTCAGGAAAATCTCATTCAAGGCCAAGATTTTCACGTCCTGGGTGGGCCTGAAGGGCGCTGTGCCGATTATTTTCGCCACATACCCGATAGTGGAAGGTATCCCGGGCTCGGAACAGATATTCAACATCGTGTTCTTCATAACGCTGCTGTCGCTGATGTTCCAGGGCATGTCGATCCCGAGAGTGGCCAAACTGCTTCACCTTGCCTTGCCTGAAGAAAAGGAACCGGACACGTTCGGTCTGGAAATTCCGGAAGAAGCCGGAAAACTGCAGGACTACACGCTTTCCGATGACGATTTGTCCAACGGCAAGACACTCAAGGAGATACAGCTTCCTGACAATGCGAGGGTGGTGATCATCAGAAGGGATAGCCGTTTCATCGTCCCTGACGGACAGGTCGAGCTTCAGTCAGGGGACCAGCTGCTCATGATTTACGGAGAGGATGAGAGTGAAGAGCTTCCGAGCCTGAAAGAGCTGAAAGAAAAGGCGAAGATTAACATGAACAAAACAATTAAAGACTAACTTTGCGAAAACTGAACCACTATGGACGGAGTAAAAAAAATTCTTGTAGTCGATGATGAAGCTGATATATGCAACATCCTGAAATTCAATCTCGACAAGGCCGGATATGAAACAGCCACGGCACTTTCGGCAGAGGACGCATTGATGAGAGGCATCATCGGCTATGACTTGGTGCTCTTGGATGTGATGATGGAAGGCATTTCCGGTTTCCAGATGGCTCAGATGATGAAAAAGAATCCGGAAAGCGCGAAAATCCCCATCATATTCATTACGGCCAAAGATACCGAAGAAGACACGCTGAAGGGCTTCGATCTCGGCGCTGACGACTATATCGCCAAACCTTTCTCCGTAAGGGAAGTAGTATCCAGGGTCAATGCCGTGCTCCGCAGAGTGGGCTCCGCATCTTCCGATCCTGCGAGACTTTCATACAAGACGCTCACGCTCGACACGAACGGAAAGAAAGCACTTGTGGACGGAAATGACACCGAGCTTACCAAGACGGAGTTTGAAATACTCAGGATTCTCGTTTCCGACATCGGGCACGTTTTCACAAGAGATGAGATTCTCGGCAAAGTCTGGCCTGACGACGTGGTAGTCTTAGGCAGGACAGTCGATGTGAACATCACCCGCCTCCGCAAGAAACTCGGCAAATACGGAAACAACATTTCCACGAGACACGGCTACGGCTACTGCTTCGAGGACAAGCAGTTACAGTCATGAAACACAAGTTCTCCTCCCTTGCCTCGAAACTGTTCCTGACAGTATCGATATTGTTCCTGTCATTCGCATTGTGCTTCATCTACTTCCAGTACCAGAGGGAGAAGAATTATCGGATCGAGAGTCTTAACACGAGGCTGCAGGACTGCAACAATGACATCCACGACTTTCTCGAGACGGATTCAACCATTTTCCGGAACTATATAAACCGCCTGAAAAAAGAGAACATCCGCGTGACGATCATGGACATTGACGGAAATGTCCGGTACGACAGCGGGACAGAAGGCGGCTCTGAACTGGAAAACCATCTGGACAGGGATGAGATAAGTGACGCGCTCAAGAACGGAAGCGGCTATGCCCTGCAGAGAGAGTCAAGGACATTGGGCGGACAATGGTTCTATTCAGCCACACTATTCAAGGACAACGGTCTGATAATCAGGACTGCACACATCTATGACGTGTCGATGGGACTGATGCTGGCTTCCGACAGGAACTATTTTTTCCTTGCGCTTGCACTGTCGCTCAGCCTTCTGTTCATCTTCTACGTGTATCAGTACAAACTGCAGCTCAACATCAGCCACCTGAGGAATTTCGCGGACATGGCGGAGAAGAATCAGGACATCCGGAATGCGGACATAACTTTCTCCAACGACGAGCTCGGAGAGATCTCCAGGAACATCGTACACCTATATGCCAAGCTCCAGAACAGCGAGGATGACAAGACCAGGCTCAAACGGCAGCTGACACAGAACATTGCCCATGAACTGAAAACGCCTGTCAGCAGCATTCAGGGCTATCTGGAAACCATCATTGACAATCCTGACCTCGATGAGACTACAAGAAACGATTTTCTGGAAAGATGCCATGCGCAGAGTGAAAGGCTCGGCAATCTGATTTCCGACATCACGCTGCTTTCCAAGATCGATGATGCCTTCACCTCATTCTCCACTGAGGAAATAGACGTGGAAGCGATGCTCCAGAACATCAGGAAAGCCACTGAGCTTGACATGGAAGCGAAAAAGATGAAATTCCTCATCCTGATTGCGCCGGGCACGACAGTCCACGGAAGCCAGCAGCTCATCTATTCTGTTTTCAGAAATCTGACGGACAATGCCATCGCATACGCCGGTGAAGGCACCACCATCACAGTCCAATGTCTCAAGGAGGAAAAGAACAAGCTCTGGTTCAGTTTTTCTGACAATGGGGCAGGTGTTCCGCCTGAGCATCTTACGCATCTGTTCGAGAGGTTCTACCGCGTGGACAAAAGGCGCTCGAGGAAATTGGGCGGTACCGGTCTCGGACTTGCCATTGTCAAGAATGCCGTTCTGCTGCACGGGGGCACGATAAATGTCCAGATTGCCCATACCGGCGGACTCGACTTCCACTTTTCATTGAACAAGTAAGTCCGACGATTCACAGATTATTCCTTGGCGAAATGCTTGGAGGCACGCAGAAGATGCTGCAGCGAGCTTGCTATTTCGTGGGTTTCCTGAAGCAGATTCAGATAGACATAGGAGACAGTAATGTTTTCCTTGGATGTCTGCATCCGCTCTATCTGGCCTTGTCTGGTAGATGACAGACAGCTTTTGAACTCCTCACATTGCTCGCGGAGCTTGTCAGAGTCAGTATAATTCTCTGTGGAGATTACCACGACCGCCCTTTTGAGCAGGTAGAGCAATGTATCCCGGAGCGGAAGGAATTCCTTGATACGGTCCTTTTCCAGCGGCACGAAACTGTTGTCTATATGTTCTTCGCACGGGTCACAGATACGCCTCAAACTGTAAAGCATATCCTCGCAGCTGTTCACGCCCAGGTGAAACCAGGTGCTCTTCTCAATCGCCACACCAGGATCTATCCGGCGCAGACCCAGCATTTCCTTACGCCTGCGTTGTTTCAGTTCCTGTCTTTCCTTCCTCATGGCGGACTCGGCTTTCTGGAGTCTGCTCAGGTCCTCGGAGATGAAACCCTCAGTAACATTGAGATAATTAACATTGACAAAATCGAGGAACTGGCTCTGGCCCTGACGTATATGCTGGGTAAGAAGACGGAGAGTCTCTGCATTGTCCTCTGAGGTAATCATCTGATTGAAAACGACATCACCTTTCTCCTCTGCCTGCTTTTTCTTGTATTTGATGTTGCTGCGTACAAGGAGGACAATCGACAGGGCAATGAGGATGGACGCCATGGTCAGACCGCCGAGCGACATGGCCAATGCCACTAAGAAGCAGAGGATAAATGCTGCTCCGGCTGTGATGAACCATCCGCCGATGACTGAAATCACACCAGTAATACGGAACACGGCGCTCTCCCGGCCCCAAGCCTTGTCAGCAAGTGAAGACCCCATCGCCACCATGAAGGTCACATAAGTCGTGGAAAGCGGAAGGGTCAATGATGTTCCGAGTGCGATGAGCAGACTGGATACCACAAGATTCACCGTCGCCCTGATTTCGTCAAAGGCCGCACCCTGAGGAAGGACGACATTTTCATTGTCAAACCTCTTGGCGAACCATCTTTTCACGCCGTTCGGGACCAGTTCTGACAATGCTGAGGCTGTATTGGTACTGAAGCGCACCAGGACTCTGGCCATCTTCGAAGAGCCGAACATCTCGTCACCGGCATCCTGACGGGCAAGGTCCACGGAGGTCTTCACCACATTGAAAGCCTTCTTAGAAGTGGCGAGGGAAATCACCATGATCAGTCCGGCTGCAATCAGGAAGAGGACAGGCGTATGGGCAGGACCGTTCAGGGAATCCATCATGTAGCCAGCCGCGTCACCACCTGCATTGGCCGAATAATCCTGGAAAGAGGAGTAGCCGGCCAGCGGAACGCCTATGAAGTTCACAAGGTCATTGCCCGCGAAAGCCATCGCCAATGCGAATGTTCCGGTGAGGACAAGTATCTTGAAGACATTGACTTTCAATGCAAAGAGGACCTGGGAGAGGACGGCCGTGACGACGAAGCAGATTCCGCAGATGGTCCACGAATGGGTGTTTATCCACTCGTGTGCGGCATCGCTTATGAACGATACGTTCCCAAGTCCTTTGATCAGCATGAAATAGATGATGGCGGTGAATGCCAGGCCACCGAAGATGCCGATTTTCCATTTAAGGGAGTTGTTCCTGTAAACGAAGGTGAACAGTGTCCGCGAAATGTACTGGACGAAGGCTCCGACCACGAACGCGATGGCCACGGAGACGAAAATCGCCATGATCATCGTGAGGGCCTTGCTGGTATTCATCAGGTCAGCCACGTGAAGCGAAGGATCACCCGCCACTTTCATCAATGCCAGCGCGAGTGTTCCTCCGAGGAGTTCAAACACCATTGAGACAGTCGTGGAAGTCGGCATGCCCAATGTATTGAAAATGTCCAACAGGACAATGTCCGAGGCCATCACTGCCAGAAAAATGAACATCACGTCCTGGAAGGAGAAAAACGAAGGATGGAAGACACCGTTTCGGGCGACTTCCATCATACCGTTGCTCATGGCCGCACCTGTGAAAATGCCTATTGCGGCGATTGTAAGAATTGTCTTGAACTTGGCCACCTTGGCGCCGATGGCAGACTGGAGGAAATTGACAGCGTCGTTGCTCACGCCGACCATGAGGTCGAAAATCGCGAGCACGAACAAAAACACCACAAACCCGAAATAAACTGTTTCCATACTTTACCTTTTTACACGGTGCAAAGATGGATTTATAGTGTTATACAGCAGTTTCGCAAATGTTAAGAAATTGTTTAATTTCCCTGTTCAGCCTACATCGGGGAGAGTATCTTCTTGTATTCCACAGGAGTCACCTTGAGGAACTGACGTGCATACAAGTCCCAGTCATCCAATATCATAGAGGCAAGTGTGCTTCCGGTGTACTTCAGATGTGCGGCAATCAGCGAACGGAGTTCCTCACGGTCTGCGTCATCTTCCAGAAGCGTAAGCTCTATCATATCCATATTGCAGTAATAGTCGAAGGAGCCGTCCGGATCCCAGACGTATGCGATGCCGCCGCTCATTCCCGCCGCGAAATTCCTTCCCGTCTTGCCGAGCACAACCACCCGTCCGCCGGTCATATATTCGCACCCGTGGTCACCCACGCCTTCCACAACTGCCGTGATTCCGCTGTTCCTCACGCAGAAGCGCTCACCTACCGCACCATTTATATAGAGTTCTCCGGATGTGGCGCCGTAGGCGATGGTATTGCCGGCAATGATATTGTCCTCGGCCTTGAAATCCGTTTCCGGTGATGGAGTAAGGATTATCCTGCCTCCGGAAAGGCCCTTGGCCACATAATCATTGGCATCACCTACAAGTTTGAAAGTCAAGCCCTTGCACAAGAACGCGCCGAAGCTTTGGCCTGCAGAACCGGTAAACTCCACATTGATGGTGCCGTCCGGCAATCCTTCCTGACCATAGAGTCTGGTGATTTCGCCGCTCAGCATTGCCCCGACACTTCTGTCGGTATTGCGGACAGGGACTCCTATGCTGAGTTTGTAGCCGGAAGTGACTGCCGGTTTGAGTACCTGCATCAGTTCCATATCCTTCACGCCTTCGAGCTTGTGCTCCTGAGGCGTGGTGAATACCCTGGCATTGTCCTTACAGCTTTCAGGAATGTAGAGGACACGGTCGAGTGAGATTTCATTGGCCTTGGACCCTTCAGGATACGAGCGTTTCTTGAGGAGGTCAGCCCTGCCGATCACCTCCTGCATTGACTTGTAACCCATATCCGCGAGTCTTTCACGGACGCTGCGGGCGAGGAAACGGAAATATGTCACGATCTGTTCCGGCTTGCCCTTGAAGCGCTTGCGCAGTTCAGGATTCTGCGTGGCGATTCCGACCGGGCAGGTGTTCTTGTTGCAGTTGCGGCATACCATACATCCTTCCGCCACCATCACGGCCGTGCCGAATCCATATTCTTCTGCACCCAAAAGTGCCATGAACATCACGTCACGCGAGCATCTCAGGCCGCCATCCACCTGCAGGCGGACTTTGCCTCTGAGGTCGTTCATGACCAATGTCTGCTGTATCTGGGCAAGGCCGGTCTCCGCAGGGCTGCCGGCATGCTTGACGCTGCTTGCCGGGCTTGCACCGGTTCCGCCGTCCGCTCCGCTTATCAGTATCACATCAGCTTTGGCCTTTGCGACGCCGGCGGCAATCGTGCCCACACCAGCCTCAGAGACAAGTTTCACACTGATCCGGGCATGGGAATTGACATTCTTGAGGTCAAAGATCAGCTGCGCGAGGTCCTCAATCGAGTAGATGTCATGATGAGGAGGAGGCGATATCAATGTTATTCCAGGTATGGAGTGGCGTGTCCGTGCTATGAGTTCATCCACCTTGAAGCCAGGCAACTGCCCGCCTTCTCCAGGTTTTGCGCCCTGTGCCACCTTGATCTGGATTTCATCTGCATTGACAAGATAATATGTATCCACTCCGAAACGTCCTGAAGCGACCTGTTTCACTGCACTTCTTGTACTCGTTCCGTCCGGACGTATCCTGTTGCGCTGCGGGTCTTCCCCACCCTCGCCGGTATTGCTCATTGCCCCGAAGCTGTTCATTGCCAATGCGATAGTCTCGTGGGCCTCCTTGCTGATGGCACCGAACGAAATCGCTTCAGCCACGAACCTTTTCATTATGGACTCCTCCGGCTCGACTTCGTCTATCGGAATCGGCTGTCTGTCACTTTCGATTTCCATAAGGTCGCGCAGGTTCATCGGATGGTCATGGTTCTCTTCCGCCACACAGAACTGCCTGAACGACTCGTAATCATCATTTCTCACTGCGGTCTGCAGCAGTTTCACCCGTGAAGGTTCCCAGCAATGTCTTTCGCCGTCTTTCCTCCACGCATAGTTTCCGAAGTCCTCCAGATGGTCAGTGGCGGTCTCCACCAAAGTCTGTTCCTCCTTCATTGAGAACGCCTCGCTATGTGCCCTGGTCACATCCCGGGCAATGTCATCGATGGTAATTCCTTCTATCTGGGAAATGCCTCCGCCCATGTATTTCTCGAGCAATGATGAACTTACGCCGAGTGACTCGAAAAGTGCCGCACCACGGTAACTTCTTATCGTGGAGATGCCCATCTTGGACAGAATTTTCAGCATTCCCTTGTTAATGGCTGTGATGTAATGCTCCTCAGCAGACGGATAGTCGAGCTGTACCGCATTGTCAGACACGAGTTTGTCGAGGATGGAGAATGCCATATACGGGTTCACGCCGCTGGCTCCGTAGCCCACGAGCAGGGCGACATGCATCACTTCGCAAACCTCGCCGGACTCCACGATAATCGCGGTCTGCCCTCTCTTCCTGCAATGTATGAGGTGATGATGCACCGCTGACAATGCCAGGAGTGACGGTATAGGAGCGTGCTCCGCATCCACCGCCTTATCACTGATAATCAGATAATTATACCCGGCATCCACAGCTTTTGCAGCATCTTTGCAGAGCTTGGAGAGGGCGGCCTCCAGTGCCTGCGTCCCGCCTGACACTTCGAAAAGCATCGGCAGAGTAATGGTCTTGAAGCCCTTGTATCTGAGGTTCCTGAGCGTTTCCATTTCCCCGTTGGTCAGAATCGGGGATGTAAGTTTCACCACTTTGCACAGTTCAGGAGACGGACTCAGGATATTGCCCTTCACGGCGCCTATATAACTCGAGAGCGACATCACTGCCGATTCTCTGATAGGGTCGATCGGAGGGTTGGTGACCTGGGCGAATTTCTGCCGGAAATAATTGAAGAAACGCTGTGGCTTGTCAGAAAGCACCGCCAGCGGGGTGTCGTCACCCATCGCATAAATCGGCTCTGCGCTTTTTACCGCCATCGGCACCATGATTCTGTCAATGTCTTCTTTCCCATAGCCGAAAGCGTGGAGTTTCTTGGAGTATTCCGTGACGCTCTGCTCGACTTTTCTTCCGCTCTTTATGTTCTTCAGGATTATACGGCCTGCATGAAGCCAGTCGCCATACGGATGCTCTGATGCCAATGCATCCTTGATGGTGTCATTGTCAATGATCTTTCCCTTCTTGGTATCCACCATCAGAATCTTTCCCGGATAGAGTCTGCCCTTGGATGCGACGGCCGACGGAGTGATATCACAAACACCTGTCTCAGAAGCCATTACAAGCAAACCATTCTTGGTGATGAAATACCTGCAAGGTCTCAGTCCGTTGCGGTCCAGCATTCCTCCGGCATAACGTCCGTCCGAGAAAAGGATAGTGGCAGGGCCGTCCCACGGCTCCATGAATATGGAGTGGTATTCGTAGAAGTTCTTAAGGTCCTGACGGAGCGGATTGCCTTCGCGGTAGCTTTCAGGTATCAGCATTGACAGTGCATGCGGGATTTCCATGCCGGCGCGGGTAAAGAATTCGAGGACATTGTCAAATGAAGCACTGTCGCTCATTCCCGGCTGGATTATCGGGCTGATATTTTCGCTGATGCTGCCCAGATTCGGCGCCTTGAGCACTGATTCGCGGGTTTTTATCCAGAGCCTGTTACCGCGGATGGTATTTATCTCCCCGTTATGGGCAATGTATCTGAACGGCTGCGCCAGGCTCCACGTCGGAAATGTATTGGTCGAAAAACGGGAATGGACCATCGCGATGGCGCTTGTGAAATACGGGTTGGTCAAATCCGGGAAATAATGCCTCAACTGCATTGTCGAGAGCATTCCCTTATAGACCAATGTCCTGGTGGACAGGCTGACCACGTAGCAGGCTGCCTTGTCTGTGATGGAAGACGAAAGGACTTTCCTCTCTATTCCCTTCCTTACCAGATAGAGCTTGTCCTCCAATACTTTGGGGTCGTCGCAGCCGGTTATGAAGATCTGCCTGATTTCCGGCTCGGTGGCAAGCGCATCCTTTCCCAAGATGGAACTGTCCACAGGGACTTCCCTGCTGTGCATGACCTCCAGGTTGTTCGCCTCGACACATTCGTTGATGATTTCAGTGAAACGGGCATTGTCCCGCGGCTCTTTAGGCAGGAATATCATTCCTACGCCGTAACGTCCTTTTTCCGGAACAGGGATACCGTTGAGCAGAATGAACTCATGCGGTATCTGGACCATGATGCCGGCGCCGTCTCCCGTCTTGGAATCAGCTCCTTCCGCCCCTCTATGGGCCATATTTTCGAGTACGGCGAGGCCCTTCTCGATAATGTCGTGATACTTGCTGCCGTTTATGTTCACAACAAGTCCGACGCCACAAGCATCTTTCTCATATTCAGGAGAATACAAGCCTTTTTCAAGTTCGTTTTTCATCTGTTTCCTATGTCTTTAGTTACCTCACTTGCCCGCCCCTCGAATTATTTCTGTCGTACCGCTGTTACTGCTGTTTCTTCTCGTCAGAATCGCCGGCAATCTTTTCTTTTACGGTATTGACACCGTTGGTCACTCCTGCCTTGATCTTCTTCTTGGACTGATAGAATTTGGTAGGGTTGATTTCGGCGATGGTGCGGTAATATGCGCGGGCCCAGTAGTTGCACAGGCCTATTCCGCCTGACTTGCCCTTGAACGGCCACACGTCGAGCACCTTCATCGTATCATTGTCGAAGAACACATAATAGAATGTGCCATAGTCAGTTCCCTTGTTCAGCTCACCTGCGAGAATGACAAGTCCGAGTCCTTCTGCCGACTTGATGTCCAAGTCCTGAAGTTCGAATTCGGCATCCTGTTCAGTCAATGGCTTAGGCGTATGGTTAACCTTGAGTTCGCTTTCGTCGATAGCACTGATCTGGTTGACGACATTGTCAATGTCCACATAGACAATCTTCTTTTTCAGCCTGTCCTCAAGCGCGAGGATGTACTTGTCCGGCTCGGTAAGGAACAGATTGTTGATTTTACCGAAAGCATCGATAAACTCGCTCACTGTTTCATTGGCAGCGACCACTTTCACCGGCGCGAAATCGATTCCGTAGAACCTGATTTCACTATAATCGTCCAAAGTCTTGACTTCCTGCGCCATAGACATAAAACTGCCTGCAAACAAAGCAACTGCTGCAAATAGAATCTTTCTCATAAACTTTTATTTGTTTTCTCTTTTGTCAATGAATTTTACGGGCTTGCGGCTCATCGGCGGGAAAATGATTTTCGCCACGTTTTCCGGAGTATCGAAAACCACGCCCGGGGCCACACGTACCTTCGCCCTGAATATATCCTTTATTTCTTTTTCAAATCTGTCAGACGGGGTCAATGTCCCGACTCTGACCATCACGTCATCAGTACCGAGTTCGCTTGTATCCACTTCCACGACATAGTTCTTCACCTCCGGGATATTGTCGAGGATGTCGAACAATGCCGGCGGATAGAGCGTGGTGCCCTTGAATTTTATCATCTGTTTTTTGCGTCCGACCACAGAGCTTACCCGCACGGTGTTTCTTCCGCAGCGGCAAGGCTCGTCATAATGATATACCATATCCCCGGTCTTGAATCTGAGCAGCGGCATTCCGGTCACGCCAAGCGTAGTGATGGTCACTTCGCCCGCCTCACCCGGTCCTACCGGCAGATCATTGTCATCCAGGAATTCGACAATCAGCAGTTCAGGCTGGAGATGGCCGCCATTGAAATACTGGCAGTCCGTGAACGAGTGCTGCATCTCAGTGGATGCATAAGTGGTATATAACTGAAGTTCAGGCCATTTCGAATGAATAACCTGTCCCAATGTGTTCAGTTCAAATGTCTTCGGATCGCGCAGCGCCTCGCCGATGCAGACGCATTTTTTCATTGAGCAATTACGGTAGTCGATGCCGTGTTCCTCCGCGAATGCAATAAGTTTCACGAGGAATGACGGCACGGCCATGCCCACCGTCGGATGTATTCTGGAGATGGTGTCCCACTGGAGTTCCGGGATGCCGTTGCCTACCCTGACTACGCCCATGCCCAAGTCCCTGGCTCCTAAGAAATATGCCAATCCGGCCATGAAACGCCTGTCGATGGTCATCATCTCCTGCATTATGTCATTTGCCGTACAGCCTGCCGTCTGAAATGAAAGTTGTTCATTATAAGCAAGATGCTGAAGATCAGCTTCAGTTTCCGTAAAGGTCACGGGATCGCCCAATGTGCCGGACGTGGTGGCATAGTCGATGACTTTGTCCGGTGTGACGCACATGAAATCCGGACCGTAAAGCTGGAGGTCCTTCTTCGTTGTTACCGGAACATTGCGCAGATCCTCCAATGTCTGTATCGTGAACGGATTGATCTCGTGCGCAGCAAACATTTTTTTATAGAATGGAGAATGGCTCGACAAATACTCGAGCGCCTCACGAAGTCTCCGTTCCTGATACTTCTTGATATCCGCCTTGGGCAGGAACTGTATTTCCGGATGCTTTTCCAATGTTCAGATGTTTTTCCCTCTATATCTTTCACTATCTCCCCTCATCTCTCCCGACACAAACTTCAAAATTAGAAAAATTTCCGGCGAAATCAAACAGTATTCTGACGATATTTGAGACATTGACTGAAACTATGCTTCTTTTATTTACAAGCGTCTTTCCCTCCAGCGCGCCTTGCACCTGATAATTAGAAGTCAAGATTCTGTATCTTTTCGTGAATCTGTTCGCCAGGCGATTCGTCAAGGCAGTCCCTGAACTCCATCGTTCCGAGTCCGGGGACATCAGTGACGGTGCATACGGTTATGCCGGACGTGCTGGTATATGACAATACTTCATCTTTGTTGTCATTGTCCCGGTACAGGACGAATCCTTTGGTGTCACCAGTGGAGCCTGCGCGCCGTTTCGGAGGAAATAGCCTCCTTTATACGAATAAAGCCCCGTCTGTCCGGCAGCCGGGGTTAACATGAAGAGCTATGCGACAATGCTCACCAGAAAGTTTCGACAACTCATAAATACAAGTCAATGTCTATCTTTTTGCAAGTTCGGAATCCAGGAAAATCAATCCGCTGTCACCGCATCTTTCGATCTTGTTCACGATGGCATCGACAGAAGCCTCTTCCTCGACTTGCTCACGGACAAATCCCCAAAGGAAATCCTGGGTAGCCTTGTCTTTCTCTGCAGAAGCTACGTCCACAAGGTCGTCAATAAGCCTTGACACGTGGCGCTCATGCTCAGCGACATTGGCGAAAACCTCTTTTACGCTGCCCCAACCACTCGGAACAACATCGATCATGTTTACTTTAGCCTCGCCGCCACGTTTTGCAAGATAGTTGGCAAGCATCATTGCATGATTCCGTTCTTCATCAGACTGCTTGTGCATCCAATGTGCAAAACCATCCCAACCTTCTTTCTCAAAGTGGAAAGCCATCTGGAGATACAGATTTGAAGACCACAACTCAGCGGTAATCTGATCGTTGACCGCCTTTTGTAATTTCTCGGTAATCATAATAATTATAAATTAAAAACACTCTCTTAACAACAGCCTCACTAAGCCGTTGTTACCTGAGAGCGTGCAACTTATGTGCCAATTTTGCTACCGACTCCCCAAATATTCATCTCTGCCAATTTGACAATGATAATGCGATAGTTTGTAGATAACTTATTTCTTCGCCGACATCGGAAACAGCGAATCTACTTCATATTGAGTTAGTCCAAGTACTCGTCGGATTTGACTGTTCGATGAGCGCAAATCATAATGGAGTGTGCGTGCAAGGTCGAGTTTCTGGGCCTTTGAGAGTTCTCGTAAGGATGCTGATTGATGCCTTTCTCGTAAGATATTGCTTAGCTGCGAGAAGAGTTCGCCGTCTGTAAGATACTCTTCGTCATCTATTTCAGATGCGACACCACTATAGCCTTCCACGTTTTTACAAAGCATTGAAAAATAGTGATGGGCATTACGGAACATGGATTTTGCGAATTGTATGGCACAATATCCTGTCGGTATCAAATAGCCCTCCGCTGCCATGGGCCAATCATCGGGAATGCCCGGAATTCGGCCATGGAACATGTCGAAGCGTTGCTTTGTAGTCGTGTCTTTAAATGTCGCATCGTAGGAGTTCAAAAGACTGAAGAAATAACTTCCTGCACCCCACGGATAACTATATGGGGTGTGATTGGCATCAGCTACGAAACCATTTCGATTGATATAGACTATGGTATTGCGCATGGCATCCAAAGAAGTAACTTCTTTTAGCAAAGGCGCAAATCCTTTCGGCAGACTATCAGGGAAGCAGTCTTTCAATCCTCGTCCCAGTCGTTTTCTTATAAAGCTAAATGATGCAAGAACTTGCTCCTTAGGTCCTTCAGCCAATATATGGAGATGATTTCCCATTAACTCGAAGATAAGAATCTTGATTTCGTTGTACTTCAATGCTGTCTGAGCGATGACGTTCATAGCGAACCCAAAGTCTTCCTTTTTCTTGAATATCTGAGGGGTTTCCTTTCCGGAAGTGAACAAATGCCAATACGGACCATTCATCTCGAATGTGCGCAGGCAGAAATTTTCGCGTTCTCTAAATTCTGACATAGTTTTTTTCGGTATAGTTTAGTGGCGCTATCCGTGTTGTTGTCGCGGATGTCACTCAACTAAGTTATGACAAATATGTCACATTAGCAACAAGCCTGTCATTTGGTTAAAAAAAACGCGGCTTTTTTAAACCAAACGAGAAATAAAACCCATTTTGTTAAAAAAATGCCCGAATTTTTAACAAAAAAGCCGAAGTTATCGGCCATCACCTTACCGCTATATCCCCTTCACGTCGAAATACTTGAAACGGCGGATCTTGCGGGTGGCGGTCTTTTCGAAAGGCTCACGCAGAATCTGGACGGCGCTCACCTTCGAAGTGCGGTTGACATTCTTGTTTACGATGTTCAGAATCATTGACTTGTACTCTTCGATCTTGCGGAAGAACTCATCCTCGCCCTCCTGGTTCCAGTCGATGGCATTCTCATTGAACGTCACCAGCGCCACCAGTTTGCCGTCGCGCGGAATGATGATGGACTCGTTCACGTCATCGATGTTATTGATGACCTGCTCGATCTCTTCCGGATAGATGTTCTCACCCGAAGCCCCGAGAATCATGTTGCTAAGACGCCCCTTGATGAAATAACGACCCTTCTCATCCAGACATGCGAGATCATTGGTCCTGAACCAGCCATCCTTCGTGAACGCCTTGCGGGTGCGCTCCGGATCCTTGTAATAACCGAGCATGACATTCGGTCCCTTCGCAACTATCTCACCTTCATCGGTTTCCGGATTGACATTGTCAAGCCGCAGCTCCACATTGCGGACCGGAACACCGATAGAACCCGGGAACCGGCTTCGCCCGACCGTGAAACTAAGCAACGGAGAAGTCTCCGTCAATCCATACCCTATAGCGTACGGGAAACCAGCCTTCAAGAGGAAACGCTCCACCTCAATGTCCAGCTTCGCGCCGCCGATGCCGAAGAACGACAAATGGCCGCCGAAAGTCTTCTTCAGTTTCAGGCCAATGACTTTGCACATCAGCCAGTTCATGTTCTTGTTCATCCAGCTCAGCATCCGGCTTTTCCGTATGGTCGGCACGATACTGTTCCTGTAAATTTTCTCTATGATAAGCGGCACGGAAAGAATTGTCGTCGGTTTGACCACCTGCATTGCCTTCAGCAGCAGTGCCGGCACCGGCGGCTTCGACATATAATATACGCTCGCGCCCACGAACATCGGATACAGCACGCCTAAAGTCAGTTCCAATGTATGTGACATCGGGAGAATCGACAGCCAGCGGTCTTTCTCCGTCCTGCGCTGCGAATGCCAGCAGGAAATTACGCAGGAAGTGAGATTCCTGTGACTCAAAACCACGCCCTTGGCATTGCCCGTAGTGCCTGATGTATAAATGATTGTGGCGATATCATCCGGCATCGGCATTGCAACCTTGCCGTCGCAGCGGAACTTGCTGTCGTCCTTCTTGATTTCCTCGAAAGTCTCGATATCTATGACCAGCGTAAGTTTGTCAATGCACTCCTGTGTGACGTTCGGCAGAAGCTTCTTCGAGACGAAAAGCACCTTGGACTCCGAATGGTTCAGGATATTGGTCACCTCATTGGCAGACGATTCCGGAAGAATTGGAATGGCAATACGTCCGAACGGAACGGTCGAGAAAAATGCGACAGTCCACTCCGGCATGTTCTGCGCCAGGATTGCCACCTTGTCAGACGCCCCGATTCCGAATTGCGTCAACCTCTTCGACAGCATCTCACATGTCCGCCTGAACTGCTCGTATGTATATTCGTGTTCAGTATCAATGACTTTCGACATCCGATTCTTCGCATACCTGCGCGTTGAATACTCATAAAGTTTACCGAGAGTGTCGATGTAAGATTCCCTGAACGAATTGCTGTGCCTTCTAAAATTCATGATTTTCAAATTTGGCTGCAAATGTAGGAACAATGTATGAGAGTTTTGTGACAAAAAAAGGAGGATAGATGTTCTAAAACCGACGCGCGAATGCTGGAAATAATGTATTTTTGCATTGATAAAAAAATGACAATATGAGGACTCTCGGGATTATTCTTACGGCAATGATGGCTGCGACCGCCATCTCGTGCGGCAATCGTAGCGGCTGGAGCTCGGCTGAAATGGAGCTTATCAGAGATGAAAGAGCCACTATGCGCGTGCTTACTGTCAATGACGCAGCAGATTCATTGACACTGAGGAAAGAGTGTCGTCGAATCGGCGAAAAAGCGCTGAAAAGCAATGAATATCAACGTCTTGCCGAAAAGATGATAGCTACGGTAACCTCACCTGAAGAGGACGGAGTCGGTATCGCCGGCCCTCAAGTGGGGATATCCAGACGCATAGTAGCGGTACAGCGTTTCGACAAGGAAGGTGAGCCTTTTGAGGTCTATCCCAACATAAGCATTTCCGCATGCCGTGGTGAAAAGGAACTTGGTTTCGAAGGATGCCTCAGCATTCCCGGAAAACGAGGTGAAGTAGCCCGCTACCGCGACATTGACATCACATACACATCCGTCAGTACCTTACGAGACACCACTGAAAGCATACAGGGGTTCACCGCCATCATCTTCCAGCACGAGTGCGACCACCTCGACGGCATCCTCTACACCGACTATCTGTAAAGCGGCCGGAACTCATATCATCAGCATGATGCGCCCTTCGGCCTTGACGAAAGTGTCAGGATAGCGCATCACGACCGCATAGACCTGGGCTGAGGTCACAAGCTTACCGTCTTTCCGGACATGAAGCCGTCTCCGGTTTATAATCTCCGCAATCTGTTCCGTGCGCAGACCTCCGTTCCGCTCTGCAAGCACATATAATATGGCTTCTTCAATCTTCATTGATCATCAATTAAGGGACTCTGGACGGTTATTCTGAATGGCGGTAACCCTGGATCTTATTCCATTTGCCACGTGTAAAGTCAGGCACGAGGACCGGCTTGCTGCCATTCTCGATGGACGCAGCTGACAGGTCACCGATGCAAGACCACTCGGCAGCATCATAAACGTCCATGTCAAGCGGCTTGCCGTTCCTGAGGCACCATACCAGACGGTAATCCATGATGAAATCCATGCCGCCATGTCCGCCGACCGATTTCGCCTTCTCCTCAATATCCTTGACAATAGGGCTCTGATACCTCTTCAGAAGCTCCTTATAGACATCACCGGAAACGAAATTATGCGCCGAAAGATTCTCGTAATCCGCATCGCCATTGATCTGGTCAGGTTCGAAAGCGAATCCAGGGGAAGGATACTTTTCCGCATATCCCTTAGTGCCGACAACCTGATACATCCTGTCATAAGGGCGAGGTGTATAGACATTGTGCTGAAGAAGGATGGTCTTGCCATTGACAGTATGAATCAGCGTGGAAGTCTGGTCCCCGTTCGCGAAAGTCTCAGCTCCCATGTTCTTCTTGGCCAGTTCCAGACCTGCAACCGAAACGGTCGCCATTGAAACCAGATAGTCCATCCTGTCACCACGGTGGATGTCAAGCACCTGACAGTCAGGGCCCAAGCCATGTGTAGCATAAACGTCACCGGCATGTGCCTGGTCAAATGCCAGACGCCAATTGTCATGATATCGGTCCCAAAAATCCGCAAGATTATGGATATAAGAGCCTTCCGCATGGAGCACTTCGCCGAACAATCCCTGCTGGACCATATTGAGCGTGGTCAGTTCATAGAAATCATACACGCAGTTTTCCAGCATCATGCAATGCTTGCGTGTCTGTTCCGCAACATCTACCAGTTGCCAGCATTCTGCCACAGAAGTAGCCGCAGGAACCTCCACGGCAACATGTTTTCCATGCTGCATCGCATACACTGCCATCTCCACATGTTTGTCCCATGGTGTACAGATATACACGAGATTTACGTCATCCTGCTCGCAGAGCCGTTTCCAGCTGTCTTCCCCAAAATACTCCGCAGCCTCAGGCTTCCCGGCATTCGCCAGTGTCTTCTGTGACTTCTTCACGCGGTCTTCCTCCAGGTCGCAAAGCGCCACTGTACGAGTTCCGTCAATGTTGGTAAAACGCGACACGGCGCTTGATCCCCTCATACCCAGTCCGATAAAACCGACCCTGACCGTATCGATCGGATCCGCCGCGAACTGCAACATATCCTGCTGACCATCAGCCGGTTTCGGTTCATTGAACACAATGACGCCATCCCTGATCTTGTAATTCTGCCCATCCTTACAGCCGCCTCCGCAGCACCCGGACAATATCGCTGCAGTCATAGCTGCTGCCAATGTCAATAATTTGTGTTTCATCGCTTATGTGAGTGTTTAAGTAACCTTCAAAAAATAACCTGCATCATCTTAAGGAATCTTTTCGGTCTATATCTTTTTTCTCATCAGTCATGTGCCACCGGCACACTCCTTCTTCGAAAACAGATCTATCCTCGGAAATCTTCTCTTAATCTGAGGCAACTTATTATTTTCATGTTACTAAATAATCCTCTAAATTAGAAAATAACATCGAAACATTGCAACTTAATCCCAGATTCACGACTAAAAAGTGCCAATTTGGCAAGTTCTAGTCGTAAATCCGGGAAGACAGTTTGGACCTATAAGTCTTATTTCACCGAATTTGGTTTCCGTGTAATAATCTCGATAAAATACTGTTTAACTCGCTGGGCCTGAGACTTATCCACAGACAAGATGACGTGCTTGCCTGATTCTGACGGAGTGAAAACGGTATGTCCGTCATCTGTAACCGTGATGGTTCCCGGCTCTGAAACTCCGAAGAAATCAGCGGCTCCTTTAACGGCATAAAGCACAGAGGTCAAATCCCAAGTCTGCCTGTCGTAAGGCATCGGGCGATAGTGCAGATACGCCTGAACCATCGGATGCTGAACTCCCCAGTTGAAATCATTCTGAATCACTGAAGCAGGGAACTTTATCACCTTGCCCACAGCGAACGGAGAAACGGCTACGTCACCCGGCCACTCGGAGAAAAGCTTCTTTGCCGAAGGTATGTCATTGACAATGTTGAACTCTGCACGAGGATTCTCGATAAAGTCGCCTCCCATAACTGAAAGCAGACGCACCTTCTTGGCCACCAGTTCTTTACCTGTCAACGGAGAATATTTGTCACCAGGCGTTTCCAGAAGTCTGGCAAGATTAGTGGAGAAGCCGACAGTAATGACAGTCACGGAATTGTCCGGCTGGGCCGCAAGCAATTTGCGGTACAGGATATGCGACGGCAACAGTTTGTCATAACTCTTGAGGCTGCGCTTGAACATAGGGGTACCGTCCTCATTGTTCAGTTTGCAGACATTCTCCGCATAGTTCACATAATCGTCAAGACATACACCGCCGGTAATTTTTCCGATAGGAATTCTCGGATAGCCGTACCAGGTATTCATGATGTCCACGAACTCTGGAGCATACTTGGTATCCTTGTTGGTAAGAATGCCCAATATCTTCACAACTCCCTGGTCCTGATATTTATAGAGCATATCCAGAGCCAACGCATCGTCCACGTCGTTACCTATATCAGTGTCGAGAATAATCCTGATAGGTTGATTTTTCATGTCAGTTTGCCGTGAACGGGCAGAAACGGGCGTATTATAGCAGATGGCATAAACACACCACAGAAAGGCGATTATTATTTTCGTTGTACTCTTCATGTTAAAATATTTTTTTAATCAATAGCCTAAAAACCCTCATAATCTTTTTTCAATGAAGTTACACTGTAAACATTTTTGATTCCGCTTGATGGGATAGTTTGAGTCGCGCGAATTTCCCAATTCTGTTCAGCTGAAGGATATCCGCTTTCGGGCTTATAATACCAATAATGACAGTTCTCTGATATCGCATAGTCGCCCGCATTTTTATTTAATTCATTGAAGAAATACGATGATGAACAAGCATTGGAACACTGCCCATTTGGGACACGCTTCAAATCAGCCACCTTACTTCCGTTTTGATAAAACTCAACCCTCCAGTTCACATCGTCATCATTCCAAAGTTCGGCAACAAAACATCCTTTTAAAGCAGAATATCCTTTGGCTTTTATGTTTGATGTTCCGCCTATTCCGCCATTATACCACGTGTATTCATAGCCTTTAGTCCCAGCATATACCTGATTCCCATCATATACCCGCATTTGAAAATCCATATCATGCCCTACAGCTTTTTCGACCCAGTTTACTATACTGTTCCCCTTTACTTCATAGATGCTGTATGCGTTGGGTGAGCCATCCAAATTTGAATGACAGTTCCAGAAGCAACCACAAGCAGCTGCATGAATATGCTCATATATCGGCATGCCGCCTCTGCATACATAATCGGAATGAACCCAGTTTTGAGGGAAATGCCTGTGCCCGGACATGATATGAGCCTCGTGAAATTCCGTCAATAATCTCAGCACATCATCATAATACTTGTCTTTATTGATGAGCCCTCCGCCGCTTACTTTTCCTTCCCTGAATGGAATGTGCAGGTTCAGAATAATCAACTTGCTTTCCTTGTTATCTACGTGAGACAAGTCTTCTTTTAACCATTTCAACTGCGTTGCCGTAAATCCACCATTGTAAGACCATGTCTTACCCGTTGTTGACTTGCAGATGACGCTCTCAAGTGTAACGATGTGCACGTTCCCTACATTTAGCGAGTAATCCGTCGGGCCAAAGTGAGATATATAATTAGCGACTGCAGCATACTGCGTGCTTTCCTTAGCATCGTGGTCATGATTGCCGATAGCTTGGAAAATAGGAAAATACCCATTAGAATCCTCCAGACCAGACATAGCGGATTTCATGGCCGTCCACATATTCGGCGTATCATGGACTATGTCGCCCATTGTGCATGCAATAACATTTTTGTATTTGCCGGAAACTTGGCTGGCTTTCAGTGTACTCTTCAAGTCTGCCAATGTCTCATTTATATATCTGTTCACATGGCTGATGTTGGTAACTTGAGGATCGCCGATTGCAACATAAGTAAATTCATCTGACATCGAATCGTCCGGCGTAAGTTCAAAGTCATTCCTATTGAGTTTCTTATAATCAAATGTTTTTGTAGAATAGAATGCAGGCAAGTGGGTTTCGCTATCCAAAGCAACCTTGTAACCAGCTGGCAACGAATAGTAAATGTTTCGACAATACCTATTGACCACCATCTGATATACACCATTTTTATCAGTTACCGTATATGAATATCCATCCGTAACCGGCACGCCCGGTATGCCTCGACCTGTGGAAGAATCTTTTATCAAACCGCACGCATTGATGCCTTCTGCCAACGCTGTGCCGTTTATTGAATTATCATTTGAAGGAGTCCCCCCTAGGGAGGGCTCCTTACTACAACTCAAAAGTAATGCAATTATCAAAAAGCTATTCAACCATCTACTCATACGAAATAAGTTCAATTTTAACATGATCAAGGTAGAAACGATTTTGACCGGAAGCGACAACGGAGCGAGTGCCCCCGATGGCAATTCTGGATGTCGGTTTCACGTGTTCCAATGTCACCTCATACGTGTGCCAGCCATAATCCGCCTCTGACATTTCCACCAATGTTTCCGTTTTGGTCACATTGCCATAATACTGTTTCAAATAATTATTGGCATCAATGGTCGTGCCGTCCAAGACATATACAGCTTTCGTTTTTGTATCATATTCTCCTGTCTTTTCCTCATTGTAATTGCATGCAACAAATGTCACCTTGACTTTTGCCTCACCTTTCAAACTTGACAGTTCAGGAGTTGCCAAGATTCCTAATTTTTGTCCAGCTCCCATTTTCACCATTCCTGGACGCACACAAATTGTACCTTTGGTCGCTTTTGAATTTTCATTCAACTGGCCCCAACTCTTCAAACTTTCAATGTTTCTGACACATTTCCCCACGCTATTGAACAGGCCATATTCATTGTGATACTTACAATAGTTGAATTCATTTGCAACTTCTGTAAGACTGAACGCTTTATCTCCCGTTCTATCGCCTGTCGGGAACGAGAACGCGGTTACAGTGCCACGGTCTTTTCTGGATATTCCCGCACACAGATGAACCATGTCACCGCCCCAGCATATTCTGTCAAAATTCTCACACAACAAAATATCTCCAACTTCTGCAGACGCTGCAGCACCTATCATTACCGTATCATCAGCTAGTGTATGATATTTTACCACATCACTGCTCGGATTTCCTCTATCAGAATTATAGCATGTAACCCTACAGTAGTAGTCTGTGTCAGGTTCCAATTCGGAAAAAACAAATCCGGGAAAGAAGTCAGCCATCTTTGCAAAAGTCCTGTCATGAAGCGAGGACGGAAGGTCAAGAGCAACTTGAAGATCGGAACATGCCGCATCTTTATATAATTCAACCTTGAAGTTATATGTAATATCTACGCTTCGGTCAGCGAATGCCGTCGTTGAATAATTAACGGCCAATTGTCTGGAGGAAGCCCAATTAAGAGATGAAGAAGGCTTTTGAACGACATCTACGGTCTCATTGACGATTCCTGCTCCAAATCTGATTACTGCAAGTGAGTCACCGGTCATAATCCACGTCCAGTCAGAATACTTGGCATCGTGATAATTAGCACGAGCCCTGACATGATACTTCTGCCCTTTCTTGAATCCTGAAAATATCGCGGCATCATTTATGGCGTCGCTTTTGAGAACGATCTGACTAGGAGGATTAACGTCTAGTCCTATCTTGTCTTTTACCAGTTCAACGGTAAATGAAACAGCGCCGGAATTCAATGCTTTAGTAGCATCCCAATATACCGACAAATCAGTGTCTGTAGAGTTCACTTCATCGTATTCAAGATTCTCTGGACGGGCAAGTGATTTATCCAAACCATAGTCCACGTCTTTCGAACACGACATTGACAGTACACCTATGATAATCAATAATATATGTTTAGTGTTGTTCATATCGATCAAATTTATTTCCAAAGTTCATTCTGAGCCAAGTTCTGATTTACATCAATTGCCGACTGCGGTATAGGTTTGAGATACATCTTCTCTTTCCACACTCGAGGTGTTTGCTCAAACACCAAACAGCCATCGGAATCTACAGAAACATACTTGTTATCTGAAAGGACGATATATTGAGTATTAGCTTGAGCCGCTACCGGATTCTTCACAATGCTGATAAACTTGGTAGAACTGCCGTTAAGAGGCTGAACCGTTCCAACCGGGCAGTAAATACCTCGCCACGCCCTCTCTATAAGATGTCCCAAGTGCCATCTCATAAGGTCTTGGTACCTGAGATTTTCCATAAATAGTTCCGTTCCACGTTCGCGACGTATTTCAAGTAGCCATTTGTCTGTAACCGTATTGTCAAAATATGAAACAAGGTAAGGGTCTGCTTCCGTTGGTGCAATGGCACTTACACCCGCTCTCGCACGTAACAATGCAATTGTAGCTTTCCAATCATCCTCAGTGAACTGCCCCAATTCAGCTTTTGCTTCAGCGTAGTTCAACAGGACTTCCGCATAACGCATTACAGGAATTGAGTTGTAACTCGTTGTGGTACTTTCCAATGAAGAGTCGTCAATATTGAACTTGATAATCTGATAACCGGTTCTGGTAACATTGAAATTAGGTACGGCTTCAGACATTTTGCCTCCTTGAAGTTTTGCATATGTCGGAGTGATGATAGTCTGGGCTATACGTGCATCCCTATTCGGGTTCAGTTCTTCGCAATAAGAGTTTGTCTTATACGATGCATCATCAGTATATCGACTGCCATCTCTATTGAGATACGTATTCAGAAAATCTTTAGTCATCGACCAGCATGAACCGGAAGTGGCCGAGTTGAAATACCATGTTGTAGGATGCATTACAACACCTTCGATATACTCTCTAGCCCATAGTATTTCATCATAGTTTACAGCCTCACTATTGAAGATTTTCCTATACTGAGTATTGACATTTGAAGCATTGTTTTTGATAGAATAGACCTTGCTGCCCATGATGAACTTGCAGGCAGCTACGCACTCATTAAGAAAGTCATCGGCAGATTCAAATTCGGTAGTCCACGCCTTTTGGCATGAAGGTTCTACACTATGATACTTTCGATATGTACCCTCATACAAACAGATCCTTGCCTTCAATGCATTTGCGATGTAACCGTTAATTACACCATGATTGACATACTTGTCAGTCACCAGGCAGTATTTTGAAGCATAGTTGAGATCTTCTAAAATCATATGCATCACATACTCTCTAGAGTCCCTGGTTTTGTAAAGCATTCCGTCATCTTCCGGATCAATTGGTTCTGAATACCAAGGTACAGCTCCGAAGTTCTTCACAAATTGGAAATAGTGCCAAGCTCTCCAAAAACGCCCTACTCCCTCATAATGATTCAGAATCTCTTCGGAAACGCCAGGAGTTTCTCTCAAGTGTTTGAGGAAATAATTAACGTTGTAAATTGGTTTCCAATTTGAAATCGACCAGCCGGCCTGATCGTTTGGAGTCCAACTGCCTGTATAGAAACTGCTTTGGTTTATTCTTGCTACATAATCAGCATCGGCATCTCCATAAGTGAGAGATGCTACGGATGGCGTGTAACTGTCTATGAAACCGTTAGCGTAGATTTCCAATGAACTTTCATTATTGAACCACTCATCCGCTTGGATTTTTGACGGAGAGGTTTTATCCAGAAAGTCCTCGCACGAGGTCATTGCAACAGTACATATCGCAATGAGTATTAATAATTTATAAATATTATGGTTCATATGGATTTATTCTAAAATGTAAGATTGACGCCAAATGTAACAGATTTGAGCATAGGATAACTGTAGCCGTCTGCTTTTCCTTGTGAGTTATATATACCGTTGAAATCTGAATCTCCTGAAGATATGACCTCAGGGTCAAATGTCGTGGTCCATTTACGCATCGGAGTGAAGGTCAACAAATTGTCTCCTGAGACATAAACCCTTAGCCCATCAATTTTCATTTTTTCGACAATCTTCTTCGGGAAGGTATAGTCAAGAGTAATGTTCTTCAATCTGCAATAAGCAGCATTCACAAGGAATCTGTCATTTGGAACCTTTGTCAATGTCCCCTTTTTATCTGTTGCCATGTATGAAGAAAGCTTAGGCCAGAAAGCATCGGGATCAGGATCCTCTTTTGTCCATTGATTTCCAATTTGCGATTTAGGCATCATTGAATATGGCCTGGCGTATTTTCCCCAGAACATACCGGAGTTTACACTTGGATACCAATCACGTTTTCCAACACCTTGGAAAAATACACTGAGACCAATACCGTTCCACGATGCATTGAGATTGATACCATAACAATATCTCGGGTTTGTATTACCGATAATCTTCATATCTCCCGGATCATCCTTTGTGTTTTTACCATAATTGATGAAATTATCTTCATTTGCATCCTCGAATTTCAAATCTCCAGGTTCGAATTTGTTGCCACGTCTGTTTTGCGTGAAAAAGGTACTTTGATCCGCCCATGAAGCAACCTCTGCATCGCTTTCAAACAAGCCGACTACATGCATACCCCAGATTTCACCCAGCTCCATCCCTTCGTAGTAGTCTGTCAATAACTTTGTCTCATTATTATACTTGTCTATAAAGGATCTGCTATCCCATAACATTGCTTTGATGCCATATGAGAAATTCTTCGAACCTGCTTTGAATGTATCTCTCCAGCCAAGACTGAGTTCCCAACCATTGGTTGTCATATCAGCATAATTGCCTTTTGGGGCGTTGTTGCCATATACCGCAGGGAGAGTCTTTCCTACCGTAAACATATCCATGGTTTTCTTTTTATACAAATCTCCGACAAAGGACAACCTTCCATCCAGAAAATCCATATCCAAGCCAACATCGTAGGTGGTAGCCTTTTCCCAAGTCAGTCCATCAGGAATTGGAGCTGGCGCGCTTGTAGTATTGACCTTCTTTCCGTCGATGTACACAGTTGACTGACTGATTGACATATTCTGGGTATATGCGTATGCTGCAACTGCCCCATTTCCAAGAGTACCTGCCGAAAGGCGAAACTTCATGTTCGTCAACCATGGTTTTGCCCAAGTCATGAATTTTTCCTCTGACAGTCTGTAACCAAATGACGCCGAAGGGAACACTCCCCATCTTGAGTTCGCAGGGAACTTGGAAGAGCCATCGTAACGGGCACTTGCTTCGAACAAGTATCTGTCTTTCAAATTATAATTGACTCTGCCAAAAAAACCTATAAATGACCAATCGAGACTGCCGTAATCATTCAGGTAATACACATCGGCTTCCGTCAAATTGAAATTGGCTTTATCTTCGCGGATGAGATTTCTCTCCAACCCCACCGTTCCATGTTTCTTTAGGGACTCAATGTTATAGCCAGCGGTCAATTTGAAAGTATGCACAGGCTTAAGTCGTGGAGTAAAGGTAAAGAAACCTTCTTCCTTGATATATTCCTGACGCGTCCACAACTCCTCATATGAATCCCATGACGGACGCGAAGATTCTATATTCGGGCCATTCTTGAAGGAGTAGATATTCGTTTTTCTATTTCTAGTTGACTGATTGAAAGCATATGACAATGATGTCTTGAAATCAAGAACATCCTTGACGATATGGAACGTATTGGTAAAAGTATCACCAAGTTTGAACGCTTCATCCAATTGGTAGCTTAACCCCGTCTTGAATGCGGAATAACCCACGCATACAGCGGCATCAGTAAAACTTCCGTCAGGATTATATGGGACAGTCATCGGATAGGCCTGATGTTCAATCTGGCCTTTTACATTCTGTTCAATTTGGAATAAGACCGGCTGTTTGTAGTATGTCCTATAAAAATTGAGATCATTCTCCATTGTCCACCACTTCTTGACATTTGCGACAACCTTTGCATGAACATTTGCTTTCCAATAGTGGTCATAATCAGTATTGTATATTCCTTTCTGATCAAAAAATTTACCGGATACAGAATATCTGACCTTATCGGAGCCCCCACTTACGTTCAAATCATGCTGAGTATTGTAGGTGTGGTCCTTATACAGAAGCCTAAACCAGTCCGTATTTCCATAATACTGATATTTTCCATCACTCCCGACACCTACGGATTCGTGATAGTATTCATATGTAGGGTCAAGATATCTCTTCTTGAGTTCTCTAAACCATGAATCCGAATATGGGAACAAGTTGTTGAATCCGGTTGGAGTTGTGCCATAGCAACCTTCGTAGCTGGCCAAAGCCTGCTCTGTCCAATATACGGGATCCGTAACATAATCATACTTGACGGTATTGGACAAGATACTGACTGAACCGTTATATTTTACGACGGCTTTGCCAGCCGAAGGGCTCTTGGTCGTCACGAGTATGACTCCGAATGCTCCTCGGGCACCATATATTGCACATGAAGAGGCATCTTTAAGAACGGTAATGGTTTCGATGTCTTCAGGAATGACATTGTCAAGGCCGCTCTCGACACCATCGACAAGTACCAATGTAGAACCACCTGAACCGATACTTTGGGTAGCTCCACGAACATTCAATGATGCCGAATGATTAGGTTTTCCATCACGAAATTCCAATGTCAATCCTGGTATCTGACCTTGTAAAGCGCGTACGGCACCGGAATTGGCTCTAGTATTCAGGGTTTCGCCCTTGATTTGCTCAACAGCACCGACGAGGTCTTTTCTTCTCTGTGTACCATAACCCACTACTACCACTTCATCCAGATAGTTGTCTTCGTCAAGTGCTATTTCAATGTTGTTTTGATTGCCGACAACTATGGTTTTGTTCTTGAAACCAATCATTGAGACAATAATTTTTTGAGAAGGCAGTACTTTTATTGAAAAGTGTCCCGCATTGTCTGTAGAAGTAGCATTCTTACTGCCTTCTACATATACGAAAGCGCCTACAACCGGATCACCATCGCGGTTTGCAATTACCTTTCCTGATAAATCAAACGCTGTCCGCGATTGTCCTATAGCTATCAATGAAACCATTGTGAAGCTTAGTAACATGAGTAATAATTTCCTCATACAGTTCTTATTTTATTTGATGAATATATCTCTTAATTGTACCCGACATCAGTTTCCTCCTGAAACTATTATGCAGCCGAGGCCGGCTATGAAGAACAGGAACATAACGGAGAGCAGTCCGTAAACGCTCTTGGAGCCGCCTTTGAATTCTTTCCAGATGAACACACCCCAAATCGCTGCAATCATAGGAGCGCCCTGTCCCAATGCATAGGATACGGCTGCTCCGGCCTTGCCTGAAGCGATGTAGCTGAACGCTGTACCGAGACACCAGATAGCACCGCCGAGAACACCTACGAGATGAGTTTTAAGTGAGCCGCTGAAATATGCCTTGTAGGAAACAGGCTCGCCCACAAACGGGTGACGCATCACGAATGTGTTGAAAATGAAGTTGCTGAGGAACACGCCCACGCTGAAGATGAAGATAGCGCTATATGGGGTGAGCATTCCTTCTGCAGGATGCGCGAAATCATTGAGATCCATAGCCTTGGCCACAAATCTGTAGAACAGGGACATCAGCACGCCGGCTACGATTGCCAGCATGATGCCTTTACGGCTGGCTGCCTTGTCTTCGTCAGATGACTTCTGGACTTTTCCTGATGCTATACCGTTACAGATGATTGCCACCACGATGAGTGCGACACCGATGAACAGAACCACCGGATCACCCTTAGGCGCACCTATATAATTTATTATAACTCCCAAGACTAGGGACAATCCGACTCCTAGCGGGAAAGCCACAGACAAGCCGGCGATGGATGTAGATGCGGAAAGCAGGATATTCGAAGCATTGAAAATAACGCCTCCGATGATTACGCTCAAGACATTGGACATCTTGACCTGAGCGAGGTCCTCGAGGAACGGGCGACCCTCCTGACCGAAACTCCCCATAGTAAACGATATGACAAGCGAGAAAAGCAACATACCGATTACGTAATCCCAGTAGAAGAGTTCATATCTCCAACTCTTGGATGCCAATTTCTGTGTATTTCCCCACGAGCCCCAGCACATCATGGTGATGAAGCAGAAAACCACAGCAAGGGAATAACTGTTGACGATAAACATAGCAGTAAATATTAAATGTTATTCATTATATAATCCACTTCCTGTCTTGACGGAACTGAATCCTGTGCCCCGGGACGCTGGACGGCGACAGAAGAAGCAACTGTAGCAAAACGGACTGCATCATAAATATCCTTCCCTTCGGACAATGCCACGCAGACGCCGCCGCAGAACGTATCCCCAGCCGCAGTCGTGTCCACGGCATTGACCTTCCTGGCCGGAATAAAGGTAGTCTCTCCGTCACAGACAACTGAACCCCGGGAGCCCATTGTGATAATAATCTCTCGGACACCTTTACTCTTCAATAGATTAGCCGCCTTGCCGGCTGTCTTAAGATCAGTTATGTCAATGCCAGAGATGGCAGATGCCTCAGTTTCATTAGGTATCAATATCGAGACACACCGCAGAAGTTCCTCGGGAAGCTTCGTGGCGGGGGCCGGGTTGAGGACGACTTTTACGCCGCATTCATGGGCTATTTCTGCAGCACGCACGACGGCGGGCATTGGAATTTCCAATTGGAGGAGGAGCATCCCGGCGCTCCTTATGATATCTGCAGAAGCGTTGATGTCTTCTGGAGTGATGTCCGCATTGGCTCCAGATGCCACGACTATCGAGTTCTCAGCCAGCGAATCGACTGTTATCAATGCTATTCCGGAGGGTTTGTCGGAGTAAAGGATGCGCGAGACATCCAGGCCGCATGAGCGGTAATGTTCCAATGCTTTTTCACCGAACATATCCTTGCCCAGCTTACATATGAAGGATACGTCTCCACCTAATCTTCTGGCAGCAACCGCCTGATTGGCACCCTTTCCTCCGGGGCCCATGCGAAAGTCATCTCCCAGTACCGTCTCTCCCGGCTTTGGAAGTTTGATTGATTTCACTGACATGTCGGTATTGCTGCTTCCGATTACCAGAATCTTTTTACTTGTCATCAGTTGTGTCATTAATAATGTGATACTTGAACGTAGTGCAGCATCGTCATTATGCGCAATCGTTTTAGCAAATGTACGGGCATTGCGCAAAGAAAATTCGCTTTTTCGCTACTTTTTTGCCTTTCTTTCGCAAAATTCCTGCGCAAAAACGATTCAATATTGCGCTATATTTTCATATATTTGCGCCAAGCACTAAAAAAAAATTCCAATATGAAAGAGACACTTGCAGGCCTTGCGGCAAAGACCGGATTTTCAATAACGACCATATCCAGAGTTCTCAGCGGGAAGGCTGACCAGCATAGAATCAGTCATGAGACCAGAGAAAAAATCTTGACAGCAGCCAGGGAAAACAATTATTTCCCGAATCTTGTTGCGCAAAATCTCAGGACAAACCGCACAAACACCATCGGCCTGATGCTGCCTTCCGTAGCGAACCCTTACTTTGCCGACATTGCAAGTTCAGTAATCGAGGAAGCCCGGCACAGGAACTACACCACTATCGTCCTGGACTCTGCAGAAAGTCCGGAACTGGAAAAAGACGGAATTTCCTCCCTTATGTCCAGACAAGTGGACGGCATCATTGCGGTTCCATGCGGCGACGACCCTTCACTTTTTGAGGAAATCAACCGGAAATTCATCCCGGTAATTCTCATTGACCGTTATTTCTCAAATTCAATGCTGCCGTACATCACCACAAACAATTACCTGGGAGGAATCGATGCCATCAACTTATTGATAATGAATGGGCATTCCAACATAGCGTGCATCCAAGGGGTGGTCAATTCCCTACCGAACAAGAAGCGCGTGGCAGGATACTTGGCTGCATTGGACAAGGCCGGCATCAAAGACAAGGCTCTGGTAGTGGGCAATGATTTTTCAATCCAAAACGGTTATCTGGAAACCAAGCTTCTTCTGAACAAGACAGACAGGCCGACAGCGATTTTTGCCCTGAGCAATACCATAATGCTCGGAGCATTCCTGGCAATCCGCGAGGCAGGATTGAAAATACCCGAAGATATTTCATTGGTAGCGTTCGACAATAATGTCTATATGGACTACATGACCCCGGCGATTACCCGCATTGGACAACCCACCGAAGAAATGGGCAAACTTGCCACAAAGCTCCTGTTCGAATGCATCTCATCCGGAGAGCGCAGCACCACTCAGATAGAACTGTCTCCAACCCTGATCACCGGAGCGTCAGTAGGTCTATTGTACATTTAAATTTCTTTCCTGATAGCGGCAATGACCATGCGCAGGACACCGTACGGAATCTTCGCGTCGAAATGCTCGAAGATTGGTTTCAATGCCTTCTCTTCAGGATGTTCCATGCAATATGCTTCGACCATCTGCAATGTATCGCCATCTACAAACTCGTGGACATCGATGTCTCCGGAAGCCACGTAGCGTGCCAGATGACCTTCTATCGTACTCTGATTAAGTCCACGTTTTTCGGCAATTTGATTCACTGTATTGCCTTGGTTGTAAAGCCAATACGAATATTCGAAAGTATTCAGTTTTTTGCCGGTATCATCGCGGAGTTCCTCTTTTTTCTCCTTTTTCGGTTTATCTTTATTGACCTCGGCCGCAGGCGCAACCTCTTCTGGCTCAAGCTTTTTCTCGTACTCGAAATACTCATAGCAAGAGGAGAAAGCGAGCTCTTCTACGGGTCTGGAGATGTAGTTCATATACGCATCCACTGCATTGTCCCTCATGAAAACGGATGCGGAAACCGGCGAACTCAGGACCAGCCCGTCCAAGGTACGGCAACGGCTCAGCGCCACATAAGCCTGGCCCGGAGAAAATGCGGCGTGCACATCGATAATGGCCTTGTCGAACGTAAGTCCCTGGCTCTTGTGCACGGTTATCGCCCATGCAGCCTTCAGCGGATACTGCTTGAAACGGCCTATCTGCTTGGATGATATCTCTTTACTCTCCTCGTCGAACTGGTATCGGATATTCTGCCACTCCATCGGCTCGACATCGATTACCGTCCCCGATTCTGCCAGCCTTACGGCAATGCTGTTCTTGTCAATGCTCTTGACCTCCCCGAGCGTTCCGTTGATGAAACGCCGTTCCGGATCATTCTTGATGAACATCACCTGCGCACCCTTCTTCAATGTCAGGCTGTCTGCCGTCGGATAAGATTCCTCGGGAAACGTGCCTGTCACAGCGGCCTCAAACGTATATGGCTTACTGTCAAGCTTTTCCAATTCAGTTTCATTGACATAATCCACCTGCCGGTTGTGCGTCATCAGCCTGATATAGCCGTCTTCCGGCTTAGGCGAAAAACCGGGAATATAACGGGCATTGAGGTCAGAAATGTCCTGACTGGTCAATGTGCAATTCCTGGCATGGCTCAGTATGTCGATGAAATGCCTGTCCGTCTGGCGATAGACGTTCTTCAACTCTATGCAGCTGTATTTCATGCTTTTGAGCGCCGAGCTGCTGAAGAAATACAATGTCTTGTAATATTGTCTCAGAAGTTCATCTTCTCCGCCGTGGGCAATAGGCGGGAGCTGCTGCAGGTCGCCGATCATTAGGAGCTGAACCCCGCCGAACGGCTTGCTGTTGCGTCGGATGCGCCTGAGTTCCACGTCAATGTGGTCCATCAGATCCGCCCGGACCATTGACACCTCATCGATTATCAGCAACTGGAGATGGCGTATCAGTTCCAATTTAGACTTATTGATTCTGAAATCAGATTTCGGTTCAATGACTCCCTGCACGAAGGGTCCGAGACCGAACTGAAAGAAGGAGTGAATGGTCATTGCCCCGGCATTGACAGCGGCTATTCCGGTGGGAGCCAACACGATACATTTCTTTTTAGTATAGCGCACCACCTCCCGAAGGAACGTGGTCTTGCCTGTCCCCGCCTTGCCAGTGAGAAACAGACTCATATCCGTTTTCTCAACAATGAATCTGGCTACATCCAATTCAAAATTTCCTCTTTCCATCTTTCAATATCCGACAAGTTATCCGGACTCGAACAAAGTTAACTGATTTGCTCAAATTCGCAAAGGGATACACGACGGAGGTCTTGCCGTTTCATTTTTAATTACTAAATTCGCGGCAGCTTGGTACGTCATCTCAAATACAAGAGCGCATTGGCGCTTGTGTTGTTTGCATTCTTTTTTGCATCGACCAACCTATTCCCCCATGTCCATGAGGGACCTGATGGACGTATCGTGCATTCACATCCATGGAGCGGAAAAGCCCACAGCCACAGCGCCTCTGAGATCCAGTTCCTGCAGATTATCTCTGCAAACATCTATCTGGATAGCGGTCATGCAGAATTAATCACTGCGGAAAGTCCGAGTTTCTCGTTCATTCCCGTGCAGGCATTCCCAAAAGTCGTCCAGACGGTTTTTCACCATGTCCTCGGACTGAGGGCTCCTCCTGTGTCGTTATAACTACAACACATTCCAAACATTATTGGAAAATGAAACGCATAACCTTTTTTTCAGGTTATGTGCAATGTCATTCATACATAAACGATACAGAATCCATGAAATCAATACATATTTTAACCACCCTCATAGTGGCCACATTCGCTGTATGCTTCAGCGGACAGACAAATGCACAGAACAAACAATCAGACGCGAGCATCTCAGGTCATGTCATTGACGCGAAGACAGGCGAACACCTCCCCTATGTCACAGTAATGGTCGGCGGCACACAGCTCGGGATACAGACCTCATCCTCAGGACATTATGCCATCAGGAACCTCCCTGTCGGAAAACACGGCATCATAGCATCATTCGTGGGGTACAAAGACGCAAAAGTCTCACTCGACATCGAAGCTGGAAAGTCATTCGAGGTGAATTTCAGCCTAGAAGAAGAACCGCTCTCTCTCGACGGAGTCGTAGTCAGCGCCACCCGAAACCGCACATCCAGAAAGATGGCACCTACTCTTGTCAATGTCATAGACAGCCGCATATTCGCTACAACATCCTCGCCTACCCTGGCGGAAGGACTCACGTTCCAGCCGGGAGTCCGAATTGAGAACGACTGCCAGAACTGCGGTTTCACGCAGGCAAGAATCAACGGACTCGACGGACACTATTCGCAGATTCTCATTGACTCCAGACCGATTTTCTCAGCGCTTGCGGGCGTTTATGGATTGGAGCAACTACCAGCGTCAATGATTGACCGCGTGGAAGTGGTGCGTGGAGGCGGCTCAGCCCTGTTCGGAGCCTCAGCAATAGGAGGAACTATCAATATCATCACAAAAGAAGCCATGAGGTCCAGTGCCGGAATAAGCCACGAACTCACTTCCATCGGCATGAGCGGCGCATTGGACAACAATACCAGCATAAATGCTTCCATGGTCACAGACGACGGAAGAGGCGGCCTGTTCGTATTCGGACAGAGACGCTCGAGAGACGGCTATGACGCTGACAACGACGGGTTTACAGAAATCCCCACCCTGAATACCATAACTGTCGGCACTAGAGGACATCTCCGGATTAATCCTTTCTCAAAACTGAAATTCGAGTATCATGGCGTCAAGGAATTCAGACGCGGAGGTAACCGTCTGGACAGGCCTGCACATGAGGCACTTATTGCTGAGCAGACCGAGCATATAAACAACAGCGGTTCAATCAGTTATGACGGACAGAGCCAGGATGGCAAGCATATCTGGAATATTTATGTTTCCGCGCAGCACATACACAGAAACAGCTACTACGGAACCGGAATGGACCCGAATGCGTATGGAAAGACGACTGACTTCACTGCCGTCGGCGGAGGACAGTATTCGTACAAGTTCAACCGCCTGTTTTTCATGCCGGCACAACTCACGGCAGGCCTGGAGTACAGTTTCGACAATCTGAATGACATCTCACTCGGATATGACTATAAAACGGCCCAGAAGATAAATATCCTCGGCGCTTATCTCCAGAACGAATGGAAGAACGAACACTGGGGAATTCTTGGTGGTGTCCGTATTGACAAACATAATCTCATCAGCAGGCCGATATTCTCGCCAAGGGTCAATATCCGCTACAGTCCGTTCCGTGATCTGAGTTTCCGTGCCATCTATGCCAAAGGTTTCCGTGCGCCACAGGCGTTTGACGAAGATCTGCATGTTGCAGTAGCCGGAGGAGACAGAATAAGAATCAGGCTTGCCGACAACCTCAAGGAGGAGAAGTCCCACTCGTTCAGCACCTCTGCAGACTGGTATCTCTCCTTGGACAATGTCTCCATAAATCTTATGGCTGAGGGATTCTTAACCATCCTGAAGGACACCTACTCTCTTAGACAGACAGGAAACAAGACCGACGGCGGAAAGAGCACAATCATGGAGAGATACAACGGTTCCGGCGCAAAAGTCTATGGCTGTACAATGGAAGGCAAACTGGCAGTCTCCAAGATTTTCAGCCTGCAAGGAGGCCTGACCATACAGCGAAGCCGTTATGATGAAGCTCAGGCATGGAGCGATGACGAGAATGTGGCTCCAGTCAGCAAAATGTTCCGTTCACCGGACACCTACGGCTATATGGTGGCATGCTACTCTCCTTTCAAAAACTTCGACATTGACCTGTCCGGCACATACACAGGGTCAATGCTGACACAGCATCTCACTGGAAGCGGAACAGATGTCGATGTAGCTGTCAACACCCCATCATTCTGGGATATGAGCTGCAAGATAAGTTACGAATTCAATGTCATGAAATCCTGCCGCATCAATATCCACGCCGGTATCAAGAACATTTTCAATGCCTATCAGAAAGACTTTGACAAGGGAGAATTGCGTGACTCCGGATACATCTACGGCCCCTCTCTTCCACGCTCATTGGTCGTCGGAATGGGACTGAGTTTCTAAAGCCGTGCGATTTCCTTCATAAGATATATTTTGTACACGTGACAATGAAATAAAGGGATGACGGGGGCGAAAAGGCCGGATCTGCACACGTGAATCAAACGACGTGTGCAAAAAGACCAGATTGTACACCTCGTGGGACTCATATGAAATGAATATAACATACGCCACACACAGAACCGAACCATGCCTATAACTGGCACCATGGATTCATGATTGGCAAATCACGCAGAATTGCGTATATCTACTTTTTGATGTATTTCAGATAATAGCTTTTTGTCATGAAGCCATCGCATCCGGTCTTGTCGGACCTATAGTTGGTACAACCAAGAAATGGTTCTTCTTTGCCTTCCTTGACAATAAGATAGCCATCACGGCATTTGTCACACTTCAAGATTGACAGTTCACCGCCGCGAAGATCGTTTGTCATGAAGTCGCATATTTCAGGTTCATTGCTACAAAGCCAGAGTTTCAGACCATAATGCGGTTTGTAACGCAGTTGGAGCGGATACCCACATATCGGGCATCGCTTGATATCCGCCAGATCATTATTGTCTTCACAGCTGATCTTTCCATTGACTTTCACCTTCTTGTAGTCGCGGACAAGTTCTGACACAAATTGCGAAGGATGCTGTTCAGGAGTGACAATATATACTCGGTTCTTGGTTCTGGTAAGTGCCACATAAAACAGGCGTCGCTCTTCTGCGTATGCGATGGAGAAGTCATCCTTTACAACAAACTTCAGCACCGGATCTTCTTGAATCTGAGACGGGAAGCCATACAACTCATTGCGGGCATTTATGATAATGACATTGTCAAAGCCAAGACCTTTGGCTCTATGGACAGTCATGAACTCCAGTCTCGCTCCAGGATAATTTTTCAACAAGACTCCACCCGTTTTCTCATCGTATATAAAGTCGGCAGACCTGCTGAGATGATAAGCGTCAAAGCCATATCTCCCCAGCAGCAGTATAGATGATTTCGGATTTTCTTGAAGAATTCCAGAGACAATGTTCTCTACAGTCTTGCCTATCATATAGTACTTGCCGCCCTTGCCCTTGGTCTGCTTCCTGTCCACCTCTTCCGTATAAGACTCGATCAGGACAGGGTCCTCTATATGCTTAGTGGACACCAGAGCCTTCTTCAATTGAGAATCGTTCTTCTGAATAAAGCCTCCAGCTATATCGATCACCTCTTGTGCATTACGGTAGGTACGTGTAATCTTCAGTTCCTGACCATACCCCATTGCTTCCTTGAACTTGGTGAACAAGGATATGTCAGAACCGGCATAAGCATAAATAGACTGCCAATCATCACCAACTGCGATAATCTTAGCATCACATATTTTGCTCAATGCTTTAGTAAGATCGAACCTCTGCCGAGAAATGTCCTGATACTCATCAACGATAATATACTTGAAGTCAAGCGACTTGCCGGAAATCAACTGCTGATTAAGGATGCGGGCAGATTCATTGATCATGTCCTCAAAATCCACAGCACGTTTCTCTTTCAGGCGTTTGGCATACTCGTGATAACACTGTTGAGCCACATCCAGGAAAAGACGTGACCGTTCATTGGTAGCCTGAGCCTCCCATTCATAGAACTTTTCAATCGCATATCCGTTGGTTTTGAAGTTCTGAATGAATGTACAGATGAGTTTAACCAGTTTAAGGATATACTTGTTTTCCTCTGTATTGACAATCTTCTCGAACACCTCATGCGAGGATCGTTGATTCAGGACGAAGCCATGTTGGATCAATTGTTCTTTAAGATGCTCAATCAACGGTCTGCCATCATTGTAGGCTGAGAAGGTATAGATCAATTCAGTATGATGCTTCCTGTGCAAAAGCACCTTATCATTGATTGCTTTCTTATATTTAAGCAATTGTTCTGGAGTGTAACGGTTGTTCCGGCCATCCTCCGTGATGCCGAAGTGCTCAAGATATGCGATTTTATCGCCCTGTTTCAATGTAAAATCAGGCGTATATGGCTTGTGGGCATTGAGAATATTATACTGATATGGCTTTTCATAGCGATAATCGATATTGTTCAGATACAAGAAGTTGGCGATGGACACCTCTTGTGCCGAACGCAGGGTCTCATGAGCAATAGAGATCTTGTTGCCTGTTCTCTTTTTGATAATCTCCTCGGTGTATTCGCTCATATTGCCCTTAAGCGTTGAAAAATCCGCTTTGGAGATATAGTTGAAGAATGTGTTGAGGTCATCTCCTTCGTATGGCGCGTCAAAGTAACTGCCGAAGAACAAAATCAGCTTATCCACCAGATCCGGCTGTTCAAGGATATTGCCCTTCAGGTAGTTGTTGATGACATTGAACAAGAATCCTCCATCAACGACGGTTTTGCCTGCAGATTCCTTCTTGCGCAGAATTGCGTAGCCTGTACTATGGAAAGTTGTTACCGGACACGGGATTCCCAGACCCTTGTTGATCTTGTCCTTCAACTCGCCTACAGCTTTGTTGGTGAATGAGATAACAAGTATCTTTTCCGGTTTTATGCCTTTCTTCTCGACAAGATAACGGACTTTTGCCGCAATGGTAGTAGTCTTGCCCGCTCCTGCGCCGGCGATGACAAGAGTATAGTCCTCATCCGAGAGCACGACCTCGCGTTGTTCCTCGTCAAGACTGATTGCCGGATCCACTGTTTTCAATATGTTGTCAAGATAATGCTGCTCGCTCTTCAGATGTTTGTCAATGTAATCTTTATTGTGTTTTTCTACTGATGCTGGAATTGTCTTGGACTCATCGTAATCAACATAGTATTCCAAGAACCTGTCAACCCATTTTTCCTGCAAGTCATTCTGGCTGCAGTAGAACGAAAGTGTCTTCGCCCGTTTCTGAGCATTGAAAAAATTATATAAGTCGGCATATTTAGGCACTAATGCCTTATAGTCACTGACGGCCAGATACTTGTCTATACTCAACAGTGCCTTGAGTTCCCGATAGAACTCGACCAGTTGTCGATGCTCAGCTGTCATCTTCCCGGTCGTCCTCAACAATTGAGAAGACGACTGAACTTGAGACTTTCTTGAGAAAAGTTTACTGAAGAACGACATGTAACCCTGCTTAAAACTTTCTAATTTACAAAATTATTTAAAAAGGACTATCTTTGCCATAAATAAATCAATATCAATTATGTTCAAGAGGTTTTTTCTATTATTGACAGTCATGGTCATGACATCGTGTGGTATGTCAGTTGTTTATTATCAGATTGCAACAATCAGCTCTCCGCAAATGAGTGTATCAGATGATGGCAGGTTCTGTTATAATGAAAACGACCTTACCATTGATTATGATTTTTGGTCAGATCATGGCAAAGTTGGATTCATAATCACCAACAACACGGATGAAGACATTTTCATTGACCTCTCCCGCTCATTCCTCATTGTAAACGGAATGACCTTTGATTATTACAGGAATCTCACATATAAATCCGGAACTTCCGGCATTGTCAACAATTCATCTTCTGAAAAAGGCATTACAGCCGACAATTGGAAAAGCATGACCAATGAATTGGCTAAGGATACAACTTCTCCGGACTTATGTAATTATAATCTTGAGACAACAGAAAAAAGAGGTGTATGGGTTCCTGCACATGCTTCCCGTTATTTCTGTAAGTTCTCCTTGCTCAAAGACACTTATAGAAAGTGCGGGTTACCTCTCAACCCATCAAGAAAAGAAAATGCAAGCATCGATTTCACGGAGAAGAACACACCTTATGCATTTGAGAACCGCCTTATGATTATGGTCAATGGTCAAGAGCAGCGTCTAGTCAATTACTTCTACATCAATAACATAACAAACCTTCAGGAATCAGAGGCAATTGAACAAGGTTATATGCGTGATTGTTCCGGTTATCTGACAGGAGAAAAATTCAAGCGCTGTAAATATCAGGCCTCCAACCGTTTCTATATCAATTATGAATATGGAGGAAAACTATCTGGTGCTTCAAATGACCGCACAAAAAATTCGAATTCCGAAAGTTCCGAAAGTAATAAAGTGAACACAAAGAGTAAAACACCAAAGAGTTTCAGAGACGGCATTTACGGAGAATAACCGCTATCGTCAGTAGTGACGGGGGCAAAAGAGCCCAATCTGTACACGTGGATCTCGGGACCTCCATAGGCACGGGCGCGCTGTAACTTACCTTGTTTTCGTGAGGTGTACAGGGCGGTCATCACCATGATGGGTAAGCCGAACTGCGGCATAGCCCGCGGCGAATTGCGAAGCACCCTGAGCTGAGCGGGCCCTTGCCGCAGTTCGGGACAACATCCATGAAAGGAGACGGAGGCCAAAACCCATGATCCGCACCCGTGGCAATGAAATAAAGGGCTGACGGGGGCGAAAAGGTCGGATCTGCACACGTGGAGTTCAATGAGAAGAACGACGGGGGCAGAAACCCACGATTTGCACACGTGACTGGCAACCTTCACCACGACTGATTGGCAAATCACGCGGGATTGCGTATATTTGCGGCGGAAATTATTTCCAAACCCCTGCGGACAATATAGATGGAATGCTGCGGCAGGTGACAGACTGATCGACATACAGACATAATACGACAAATGAACTACTCTGGTTTAATCATAGCAGTTATCACATTTTTGGTAATTGGACTTTTTCACCCTCTCGTAATCAAGAGCGAGTATTATTTCGGCACTAAATGCTGGTGGGCATTTGCGCTTGCCGGACTGGCCTTCATCGTGGCAAGCCTTCTGGTAGAGAACAGCGTAGCAAGCCCTATTCTTGGAGTCGTGGGGTGCTCTTGCCTGTGGAGCATATTGGAGATTTTCGAACAGAGGGAGAGAGTCAGGAAAGGTTGGTTTCCGATGAATCCGAAGAGGAAATCAGAGTATTAGGCAAAGCGCGGGTGAATTCGTAGCCCGAGACGGCCAGGCTGTCCAGGAGGAGGGCGAGGAGCTCGCTTGCTCCATCGAGTCTGTCGTGGAGGAGGATGACCGAGCCGGGGCGCACCTGTTTCATAATCCGTTCTACAACAGGGACATACCAGTCGTGTCCAGACTGCTTGCAAGAGTGTTCTGACTGCTTACAAGAATATCCAGACTGCTTGCAAGAATACTCTGACGAGTTGCAAGAATGCTCTGACGACTTGCAAAACATTGTATCAAAGCTTCTTACATCCCAGCCGACAGTTTGCAGACCAAGAGTCCGAATTACTTTAGCGATAGTCGGATTCGTCACGCCGAAAGGAGGACGGAACAATGAAATCTTCTTGCCGGCAACACTTTCCACTGCACGTTTCCCTTCATTGACATCGGCCAGCATTTTATCGAAAGACAACAACGGAAAAGTGCCGGCATGGCTGTAAGTGTGCAGCCCGAGCGCATGTCCTTCTTCAAGCATGCGACGCAGAACCGCCTCATTGCCAGAGACGTTGGAGCCGATCAAGAAGAAAGTCGCTCTGGCGCCACGTTCACGGAGGACATCCAGGACACGTTTAGTTTCAGGCGGATGCGGCCCGTCATCGAAAGTCAGATAAACCACTTTCCGGTCTGTCTTCTCACGACAGAATGCCCGCACATATACTCCTGAGCGTATGCTGGCAGAAGCCCAGACCATAAAGACTGTTATGGAAAGGACAATGGAAAGTATGCAGAGTATTGCTATGACAGACATATCGGCAGAAGTCAACTACTTATGTAACAAGATGATAACGCCATTCTCATTGACATCATCCACTATCGCGGTATAACCATCCGGAATCTGCTGTTCCGAAATGAGTTTACAGAGCAATACCGGAAGCAGTGAACGGAACGCCCCGAGAGACTCGACGTGGTCGGCGCAGCTTATGACATTGACACAGGCATTGATTCCGAACAGTTCAGCAATAGAATTCTCTGCGCATTTCGGGAGGTCTGAAAGATTCGCGAGACCACAGAATCTGAGAGCTGCGTTGCCGTCTTTGGTGACGTTCAGCGAGCGAGATGAGGTTCCCCCAGAATCATGCAAATGTTCGGAAGAGAACTCAGAGCCGGATTCATCACCGTGCTCATAGGCAGACACAGAACCGGATTCATCACCACCACGCTCAGAGGCAGACTCAGACTCACGCAAAGGTCCAGTGGAGCACTCGGAGTTTGCGTCACCACCACGCTCAGAGGCAAACTCAGAACCTGCTTCATCGCCACCCCGCCCGGAATCAGACTCGGAACCTGTTTCATCGCCACCCCGATCAGAGGCAGACTCAGACTCATGCAAAGGTCCGGTGGAGCACTCGGAGTTTGCGTCACCACCCCACTCAGAACCGGCTTCATCACCACCACGCTCAGAATCAGACTCGGAACTATCATCACCACCCAACCCTGTGGACGATTCAGTTGCCCGGCACGACTCGGAAACGTCAGTCGGCATCGCGGCACTGAGCAGAAATGCAGCAGCGCCTTCTCCCAACGGAAGGAAACCGTCCCCAACTCTATATAAACCAAGCCGTTGCCTTATGACATCGACCTCAGGCGTAACCTCATCGAAAGCACCGACCAATGCCACATTCCCCTCACCCGCATCATCGAGCAACATTGCGGCATCGACAAGAGACGCAGCGAAACCATCAGCCTGCTGCACATAAGTCGTGTTGTAGGCGTGAATTTTTCGGATCAATGCAATGTAACCGGATGCAGTATTGAAAGTGGACTGCATGAAAGGTGACGGATTCAGCAGAGTTTCTTCCCTGTCGAAAATGCTTGAGCCAAACGAGATGGTATCCTTCATAAAGCCGGCACCCGTAGAGGTGATTATTCCGGCCACCCTCTCGGAAGGGACACCATCAAGCGACTTCAGCCCGCACCATACAGCCATCTTCAGAAGCCGCCCCATTCTGCGCCTCAAATTCGCATCAGTTATAACTTCCTTATAATCAGGCTCATCAGCACTGACATATGAAGTACCGCTGATATATAAATGTTTATGCGGAACATACAGCATGGCTAAAGTGCTTTAGAAGATTGAGTGTCAATGATATCTGAAAAGACGAGAGAGACGCAGTTGCCGCTGAAGCCGAAGGCCGAGGACAATATGTTGCGTAACCGTTGCCTAGAACCATCTCGAGTCGCAAACGGTGCAAGACCGGTTTCCGGAATCGGAGAAGCGTAACGGCGAGAACCACTAAACTGTGCAATACCTGTTTCCGAAAGCGGAGAAGCGTAACGACGAGAACCCGTAAACGGCACAAGACCGATTTCCGGAATCGGAGAGGAGAAATCGCACGAGCCCATAAACGACAAATCATTCAATTCCAACGACTTGCAGGCCATCACGGCCTCGATTCCCTCAGAAGCGGCAAGAGTATGCCCCATATAGGCCTTGAGCGAACTGAACGGTGGAACAGCACCACCGAAAACCCGCAGCATGGCATTGCTCTCCGCAAGGTCATTGACCTGAGTACCAGTCCCGTGCGTATTGACAAAGTCAATGTCGGACGGATCCAGACCAGCCTGCTCAAGTGCGGCGGACATTGACAATCCCGGCCCTATACCTTCAGGAGAACTCGCCGTCTGATGGTAAGCCTCATTGGCATTGCCCCAGCCGGTCAGCCTGCAGACAGCGACTTCAGAGTCGGCAGTGAGCACGAGATACCCTGCACCCTCACCAAGATTCAGCCCTGCGCGGGACTCGTCGAACGGCCTGCAGATTTCCGGATCAAGAATACGCAGAGAATTGAACCCGTTCATCGTAAAACGACAAAGCGAATCCGTGCCGCCCACAATGGCCACGTCGCACAATCCGTCACGCAACATCTTGGCTCCCAGCATAATAGCATTGCCGGCAGCAGAACACGCAGTACTTATGGTCGTACTGAAAACTATATTGACCCCACGGGACTCCAGATAATGCGCCATCATCGAGGTAACATCCCCGGGCGTATGCATGCTCAGACTTCTCGCGTCGCCGCCAGTAAGATCATCGCGGTGCTCCTGCCAAAAGACCTCGCTCAAATCCATTCCGCCCACAGAAGTACCGGACAGAAATGCGCAGCGGAGCTCTTTCAGCCCGTCTGCATTGCCCCTACGGCTGACTAAATCTGTCAATGCCTCGTCCACAGCCTTGAGTCCGAGCAGAGCCGTACGACTTGCAACTTCTTGCCTGTCAATGTCTAACGCATCTTTAAGTTCGTCATCAGAAAGACAGACCTCCCCGACAGGGAACCCGAGCGCAGTCTGAAAACGTCTCACAGGAGCAAGCATTGAACGGCCGCTCCGCATTGACTCCAGACATTCTGCGACATTGGTCCCGGCCGCGCAAATCGCACCAAGCCCGCTCACATAGACTTCCATATCATGCAGTTTTCCCGTGTTCGCGGATATAGTCGGCCATGGTCTTGACCGAATAGAACACCTGTTTTCCCTCAGCAGGATTCTTCAGCTTGATGCCGTAATCCTTGTCCAGGAGCAGGATAATTTCCAACGCGTCGATAGAATCGAGCCCGAGACCGTCGTCCCCGAAAAGAGGAGCTTCCGGGTCAATGTCCTCAGGCGTAATCTCTTCAAGATTCAGAGCCTCAATGAGCTGGGCTTTAAGTTTTTCTATAAGTTCATCCATAATTTCTACAATTATCAGAATAACAATGTCCGGCTATCGGCGGACCAAGAGTTCAAATTTAGCGAAATATCTGCCATTCAGAAAATCAATGTGACCGACAATGCAATATTTCATATCCTGTGCAGACATTGACAGCTCAGCATACTCACGCACATCAGAAAGCGTCCTGTCATCTGACCAGAACCAGGTATTCTCGCCCTTGATATGATGACGGATGGAAATCTCGCCCTCTACCACATTCGGAAGCGTATAGACGAACACCGCAGGACTCGCGGAGGCATCAGTTTCACTGTCAATGATTTGCTGATGTCTTATATCCGTATCGAGGCTGCCGTACACCCCGGACAATATAAGTCCGCAGTCCTCTTCGCCATACTCAATGCCGTCAAGAAGAACATCAGATGCGACGTAGCCAAGTTTGGACAGACTGTCCATCTTGTAGAACTTCATGTTCGGTCTGCAGACGGTCTTGAATGCAGAGCGTATAAAGTCTTGAAAATCACCAGAATCTGAAGAATATACCTCTTTATCATTCAGCAGAATGCAACTTGATTCCACCAGAACGGTTCTGAGAACATCTGCATTGACCTTCACGGGAGACTCGCACGAGAGCGCATCCTGAGAAGAGTACTCGAGAAGCAGCGCCGCATTGGTCCCGCCGAAACCGGAGGCTGTCTTCAATGCGCGAAGCGGTTTTCCTGACGGAAGTTCCACATTGGACCGGCTGATATTCAGCGGCATAGGAACTCCGAGCGTCTCAAAGCCCGGTGTTCCGACCAAAATCTGATTACGGAGTTCTTCAGCCGCGATAATGGTCTCTACTACTCCGGAAGCCCCCATCGTATGCCCGAAATATGGCTTCAGGCTCTGCGCAGGCACGTTCTGCAACCCTGCAAGCGAGCAGGCTTTGGACTCCATCTCATCATTATATGCAGTGGCGGTGCCGTGCATCTGGAGCATATCCACATTGTCCGCACCTGCTTCCGCCATCGCCTTGCGCATAGCGAAATACAGTCCGTCACCGGTTCTTGAAGGGCCGGAAATATGGTTCGCATCATCGGTCAATGCTGCTCCGCTTATGCAGACACCATCCCCTTCCGTGGTCAATAACATCGCCCCGCACGCCTCACCGAGATTCAGTCCGCAACGTGATTCGTCATAAGGTCTGCAGACATCGTCTGAAAGTGATTTGAATGACGCGAAACCACTGGTAATGAATCGGTTCTGTGTATCTACGCCAACCACGACCATCTCTTTATACCGCCCCGAGAGAATGAGTCGTCTGGCTACTGCAACAGCCGTAATTCCGGAAATGCAGGCATTGGAAACGACAAATGTATCATCTGCATTGATCCCGAACCTGGAGGCGATTCTCCTGCCCATCGGGCCGAGCAGTAGAGCCGAGTCCGCACCAGGAGAGCCTGGCGAATCCGGATGCTGAGCCACGACTCCCACCACCTCGCCGGTCTCCCCGTGGAACTCTGCCCACTCCGCGCTATGGCCTTCAAGAAGCGAAATGTTTCCCTTCGCGGAAGCTATCACCAGTCCGATGCCGTCCGCGCTGCGGTTTCCCAGAACGGAACTGATGCAGTAAACTGCAATGATTTCCGTCAATGTCAATGTCCGCTGCCTGTCATAACGCTCGTATAAGGCATCATATACGGAATCCGGAATAATCCCGGCTGTAACCGGAGACTGGGAAACACGAGGGTTTACGACACGGCACACGCCGACTTCTCCACGAAGCAAGGCCGAAAAATTCCGTTCCACGCCTTCGCCGAGAGATGTCACCATCGCCGAGGCCGATATAAATACCTTTCCTTTAAGCATTTGCAAGAGAACAACGTATCAGACTGTGACCATAGCCGAGATTATCGACAATCTCATCCACCCACAGGCCAGCAGTCTCAATCATCTTGAACAAGTCATTGCTGTAGAACATCTTGCTGTTGCCGTTGGCCATGGCGGTAAAATACACGCTTGTCTGCGCGAGGTCGAAGGACGCAGTATCGAACTTCTGCCTGTCCCAGAGCGTCTCCATAATATATACACGGGCGCCAGGCTTCAGCCCGGAAGCGACACGTGAAAGGATGCTGACTACCTGCTGCTCAGAGAAACAGTCGAGAAACTGGCTCATCCAGACCACATCGAAACCGCCCGGAATCACCGTTTCCGGATTCAGCAGATCCCCTGCTACAGTATGGATCCGTTCGGCTCCGGTTTTCCCGTCAATGTTGTCCTTCAGCATAGCGAGCTGCTGCGGAAGATCCATCACTGTAACATTGACCTGAGCATTTTCGCTCACGGTTTTAAGAGCGAAACGGCCTGTATTTCCGCCAATGTCGAGAACCGTCGCCATCGGGGACGCAAATATGTGTGGCAGAGCCTGTTCGAATGAATTGTCCGAATAGAAATGGTCGAAGCCGAACCAGCTTTTCTGCACCTGGGGCTCCAGAGAAGAAAGCCCTTCGTACAATGTCGGCCATGGACCGAGCTCCTTCAGTCCGGCAGGCTTTCCTGTGCGCACAGCCTCGTCCAGATGAAAAAGACCCTTGTAGTTCACGTCATGATTGAAGTCAATGTCGGAGCGCACCATCGGGTCATTGAGAAGGAACCATCCGACTTTGGAAATAGTGAATCGTCCGTCATTGAGGAACACTGTTCCTGCAGTCAGAGACGACTCCAACAGTACTTTGGCGCCATAGACCGAGATTCCTGCCTTTTCAGCCACTTCTTCGGCGGTCAGCCCTGCAGGAACACTACGCCCTGCAGCTTCGAGCATTTCGAAAATGCCGTAATTGATCATGAGCCGGCTTACCTGAAACACAACAGGCGCAAACGCGATTTCATGAGCCGCCCTCTGAGCGTCGAGAGCCGAGATTCTTCTCCCCTTGTACTTGCTGTCCATAGTCAGTTATTTTTTCAATTTCCAGAAGTCATAGTAATTGTACCATTGCTCCGGATGCTGTTTCATTTCGTTTTCCAATGACCTGATGAATTGGCCCAATATCATGTCTTCCCCACCTTTACGAGAGACAGGTTTTTCGGCATTGACAAAACTGAACCTGTATGTCATATCTTTCTCACGCACAGCGAAATAGAAGAACACGGGGACTTTCAGTCTTGCCGCCAGATGGAATGGGCCGAACGGGAAATCAGCCTTGTGCCCCATCAATTCAGAGGTCAGGAGTTTGTCTTCGTTCACGTATCTGTCTCCGAGGAAGCAGACAAGTTCGCCTTCATCCAGGGCTTCCGATATCATGAACACGTGCGCGAGCGGGTCCTTGTTTACAGGAATGATCCTGAAAGACGCGTCAGCAGAACGGTTTTCCTCGAGGACCTCCTTGATATCTGCATGTTCATTGTCATACATCACCAGCGACATCTTGGTATTGCCTTGTCTGAAAAACGGCTCTCCTGCAGCCCAGTTGCCGAAATGCGCACTTATGACTATCGCTCCCCTGTTCCCGTCCAATGCCTCGAGCAGCGCCTCGTAGCCTTCGAACTTATAATGGAACCGGTCCGACAAGCCTGAAGATATTGCGACCCTGTCAATGATGGATTTCCCGAAAGAAAAATAATTCCTGTAGATGAACAATGCTGATTTCAGCGGTCCGTAACCTAAGATCTTTCTTGCATAACGCCAGATGTCCGCTGTGGAACGCGGTGCCGCAGGAATGAAGTACAATGCCACGAAGGCCAACAGGCAATAGGCAGTCCTGACTCCCGAATGTCTGATCAGAAAGACGAAAATCTCATATCCAGTACGTCCCCCGCGGGACTTTCCCTGCCAGTTCTTTGCCATTGCGCGAAAATATTGCGACGAATCAGATTTTCCCCTGCAGGAAATCGTAGAAGTCAGAAAAAGTCTTGATCTTGGCAAAATCCTCTTTCTTCATAACATATCCGAAATTCTTCTCCACGAGCACGACAACATCCACCATATCGAGACTGTCCAAATCCAGAACCTCAAGCATAGGTGCGTCAGGTCTCATTTCGGTCACATCTGTTTCAAACTCTTCTGACAGAATTCCGTTAACTTTTTCGATTAGTTCCTCTCTGGTCATCTTTCCGATTTTTTCTTCAAAAGTGCTAATTTATAACATTTGCGCAAAATATGCAAAATGACTTTACCGGCTGCTCCTCAAGCAAAAATTTTTGGAAACATTGGAAAAAGGGATTAACTTCGGTCTCTGAAAAAACCAAGACGGAAAGTTGTGAAAAAGATTCTGCGGGCTACCCTTCTGACCTTATTGCTGATGACACTGAATGTTTGGACCGGTTCGGCCCACACGTCCGCGTCATGCTCGGTTCCGCGCGATTCCACACGCAACACTCCGTCCACACACAGAATAGGAATCAATGCCAGAGGAGCATGGCTGATGCCGACCCACAAGTTCTTCAGAGGAGAGAACGGAACAGGCAAGCCCCTGAACTACAGCGCATCAGCACATCTGCAATACGCCTACCAGTTCCCCGCGTCCAGCACATTCGGGACATTGTTCCCTACCGCATATCAGGGAATCGGAGTAGGCTGGAACACCTTTTTCGACAAGAAAGAAATCGGCATGCCGACTGCGGTCTATATATTTCAGGGAGCACAGATATGCAGACTCGCCAGCCGCCTCTCACTTGATTATGAATGGAATTTCGGCGCATCATTCGGCTGGAAGCCATTTCACGACGACGAGGAACTTGACGGCAAATCCAACATCTACAACACCGTGGTAGGCAGCAAGGTCAATGCCTATATCAATGCCAGTCTCATCCTCACCTACCACCCTGTAAATCAGGCAACTCTGTTCTTCGGAGTCGATATTTCGCATTTTTCTAACGGCAACACGAGATATCCCAACGCCGGAGTAAACACATTGGGCATCAAGGTGGGCGGCACCTACGGTTTCGGAGAATGCAGCATGAGAAAACCTGGCGCAAAACTGAGCCGCAAAGCAGATTACGGGTTCAATGACATCTGGTCAGGCACCAGGCCTTATTGCAGCATTCCGGATGAGAAAGATGAAAGCAGATTCATAAACAGGATGTCCCTGAACGTGACACTTTACGGCGCTCTGCGCTCGAAAGGTCTCATGTATGAGGACAATGCCTATATACTTGGAAACAAGTTCGCAGTGGCCGGGATCGACCTGAACCCTATGTACCGCATCGGAAAGTGCTTTGCAGCAGGTCTTTCCGTGGATCTGCAATATGATGAGAGCGCCAACCTCAGAAGCCACATAGCAGGCACTGACCATACTGAAGACGGCATAAAGTTGCTCGTCAGAAGACCTCCGCTGAAAGAATCATTGGCAGCAGGCCTATCACTCAGGGCAGAGCTGATAATGCCGATTTTCACAGTAGGAGTCGGCGTCGGCCACAACATCATCTATAACGGAAGCGATTTCGACGGATTCTACCAGGTGTTCAATCTCAAGGCCAGTCTCACCAAGCGTCTTTTCCTTAATATCGGCTACAAGCTTACAGACTTGAAGAGGCCGAACAACTTGATGATCGGCCTCGGATGGAGTTTTCACAGAATCAGAACGAAATGACCGGCAATTCCAGATAACTCTCTGCTGACCAGATGGTCATGACCGCTTTCTTGTAGTCTGTAGCCTCTGCTTCATACTGATTCTTCAGATAAGTATGAGGGTTCATGGCAATGAGCGGGAACCATGAAGCCTGCACCTGAACCATAAGCGTATGCCCCGGGAGGAAATGATGGTCAATGTCACACATCGTGAAATCCGCATTGACCTTCTTGCCGGACTTTAGCGGCAGCGGTTTCTCGAAGCTTTTTCTGAATCTGAGCGGCATGACATCAGCTCTCACCAGCATCTGGTAGCCGTCAGGTCTGACATCTATCAGTTTCACAATGACATCCGCGTCTGTCAGGCGTGCATTGTCCTCAGGCGTGACGGAGACGCTTACATGAACATTGACCGGTCCTGCGAGATGAAGCTCCTTTTCCAGAACAGGTGACGTGTAGGTGGCGACGTCATTGCGTGCAGAACTGAATCTCTGGTCAGCAACCATATAGGCCCTGTCGCGGCTGTTCGCGTCACTGTCCATGTAAGGAACAGGAGAAGCGGGATCAGATGTAATGGAACGGTTATAAGACATTGGCTCAGAAGACATTGAATAAGCATCTCCGCCTTGTCCGAAGGTCAATGAATTTTCTCCGGAAAGATAGAGTTTCCTGAAATTCATCTCTACAGGCGGCCATACATCGTAACTTTCCCACAAATCTGTAACGTTCCGGTTTTCCATAACGCCGCGCATGGTCTCGCCTGAAGGACAGATATTTACGCGCGGAAGTCTTTCGCCGCAGTCCTTGCCGTCCAGATAATATGCAAAGAACGGATATTCCACATTGTCCTGATAATAAGCGCCGGTAGCCTCGCCGAACCACGCGTCGGAAAGATGTCTTGCAGAGCGGTTGTTCCAGCCACCGTGATACCATGGACCGGCAGTGAGGTAGAGCGGACAGTCAGGCGACATTTTCTTCAGCATGTCATAGGTGCGGAATGCTCCATAGCAGTCCTCGGCATCATAGAATCCGCCCGTAACCATCACAGGGACAGTGATATTCTTAAGATGGCGGCTCGGGTCCCTGTCTTTCCAGAAGGTGTCGTAATTCGGATGGACCATCATCTGGCTCCAGAAACGGAGAGAGTCGCCGAAAAAGGCTGACAATTCGGAAATGGACTTGCCCTTGAAATAGTCATAGATATTCCCGTCAATGCGGACAAGACTTGAAGGAGCGACCGTAGCAGGCTTCTTCATTTCGCGATAGAAGCCGGAACCGAATCTGTATGAATCTGTCAGGCACAATGCCCCGTTGTGATGCGCATCATCGCCCATATACCAGTCAGTAGCAGGCGCCTGCGGCGAAACCGCCTTGATGGCATGATGACGGGACAATATGGCCAGCGTGGCATAGAATCCCGGATATGAAACTCCTTTCACTCCGACCTTGCCGTTGTTCGCGGTATTTGCCAATATCCACTCTATCGAATCATAGACGTCCGTGGCATCATCGGTCTGCACGACTCCTTTCACATAGACAGTATCGGCAGCGCCGTCAATGCCGGACACATAAGGGCGCATCTGCTCGTATTTTCCTTCGCTCAGCATCCTGCCCCTTACATTCTGATATACAATTATATAGCCGTCAGCCACATAATTGGCCATATCTCCCTTGAGAGAGCCTCCGAACCCCGAACCGGCCTTCTTCCCACCAAATTCTCCGGGAGCGAGCCCATAAGGCTTCAGTGAATAAGGAGTGCGCTGAAGCATCACCGGAGAGGTTTTTCTGCCGAGTTTTGCAAGATATTCCTGATTCGGCTCATAGAGTACAGTATATATATGTATGCCGTCACGGACTTTGACCATGACCTCACGTTTGGTGTAGTTCTGACTCAGCCACTCGTCGGTGACTATCCTTCCGTTCTGCGCGAAAGACAATGCCGACAGCACGAGGGCCATCAGCATTGACACGAAAAATCTCTTCATTCTTATATCTCCTGATACATTTTTATATATTCATCCCCAAAGAATGTCACCGTCTCTCCGTTCTCGAAGCCGAGACGGCCATAGAGGCGCTGAAGATAGTCCTTCCTGCTGTCCACAAGAAGAGTCGCCTTCGTAAATCCAAGAGCCTGCGCTTCTTCCAATGCATTCTGTATCAATATGCTGCCTATGCTGTGGCCACGGAATTCCGGTGCCACGGCCAATGAATCGAGATAGTACTCCCCTGCCTCAGTCTCCGTGCCGGGATTCGGCTTGTCCATATCCAATGCTTTGGAAATCAATGAGAAAGTAAGATCAGCCGTTTCTTTATAGGAGGCCCCGTCATATGCAATCAATGCTCCGGCGACTTTTCCGCCAAAGGTAGCGATACATGTATTCTTCCAGCTGTACAGTGTATCGTCCCGCTTGCATATCTTTTCCAACACGGCCTCCAAGCCAGGCTTGGAAGCAAATTCAGTATGCTCTCTGTCCATTGCCTCGAGCACTACCCACGAAATAAATCGAGCATCTGCAGGAGTTGCTCTGCGCAGTTCCACGCGCGGTTTCACAAAAATCGCATCCATATTCTAAAAAAATTCATTCATATTTTGTAAATATAAAAAAATGTTCCTACATTTGCAAACGCAAACGGGGATATAGCTCAGTTGGCTAGAGCATCTGCTTTGCAAGCAGAGGGTCGTCGGTTCGACTCCGTCTATCTCCACAAGTTAAAGGGCTGACAAAGAAATTTGTTCAGCCTTTTTTCGTAACTTTCGGAAGTATCCTCATAATCAGCAGAATATGGCATTGGTATCGGGCGCCGGGAACGACCTGAAGTGGATTTGGAAGATTTCCCGCAAAACAAGATGGCAGGTAATACTGTGCTGCATCATTGAAGCGGCATATTTTTCCGTGTCAATGTTCTTTATCTGGGTAAGCAAGCATCTGATCGACATTGCGACCGGTGACGCGGAAGGAAGGATTCTGACTTTCGCATTTGTACTCGGAGGGTGCATATTGCTGCAGCAGGCATTGTCCATAGCAAGCGCGAGAATCGAAGCCAAGAGCGAGATAACACTCCGTGGCGATGTCAGAAGCAGGCTTTTCGGAAGGATCATGACCGGGAAATGGGCCGGCAAGGAAAAAATGCACTCGGGCGACCTGCTGAACAGACTGATGGATGACGTTACAGAAATCACGGAAACGGTCTGCTATACGATTCCCAAACTCACCGGTACTCTTGTCCAGCTGGTTCTCGCCACTTATTTCATCGCGAAAAACGACTACAGACTTGCATTGGCAGTATTTTTCATCATGCCTGTCGCACTGATACTGAGCAAAAGCTGTTTCCGGAAACTCCGCAGGCTGACCAGGGACATCAAGGACTCGGACAGCAGCGTGCAGAGCCACATTCAGGAGAACATCCAGCACAGGACACTCATTTCCGCGATGGAACATACTGACTACTCGAGGGAAAGGCTCAACTCGCTGCAGGACGAACTGGAGGAAAAGGTCATAACCAAGACGGATTTCGCCCTGTTTTCCAGGACAATGATAAGGCTCGGAGCCGGTGCAGGATATGCTACCGTACTGCTGTGGGGCGTATATGGTCTGCAAAACGGGACAATGACCTTCGGTATGATGGCGGCATTCCTCCAGCTTATCTCACAGATTCAGAGGCCTATACTTGACCTCAGCCGTCAGGTGCCCGGTTTTATCCGCACGGCAGCATCAGCTGAAAGGCTCAGGGAAATCGACGACATTGAGACGGAAGCCACTGACAGGCACATCGTACTGGACGGGACATCCGGAATAAGGATAGAAAACATGACGTTTTCATATCCTGATGGAGAGAAGCTGATTTTCGATAATTTTTCATACGATTTCAAGCCGGGCAGCCTCACGGCCATATTCGGCGAGACAGGTATCGGCAAGAGCACGCTGATCCGCCTGATGCTGGCTCTGCTGGAGCCTGACAAGGGCAGCATCTATATATACAACAAGGACAATGTCCTTAAAGCCTCACCATCCACAAGGGGCAACTTCATCTATGTTCCCCAGGGCAACACCCTTATAAGCGGCACTATCCTGGACAATCTCCTGCTCGGATGTCCTGATGCCACACAGGATGAAATCCGCCAGGCACTCCACTACGCTATGGCAGACTTCGTATGGTCTCTGCCTGACGGTCTGAATACGGTATGCGGGGAATCCGGAGCAGGTCTCAGCGAGGGAGAGGCCCAGAGAATCGCCATAGCGAGAGCCCTGCTCAGACAGGGCGGCATTCTGCTTCTGGACGAGCCGACTTCAGCTCTGGACTCGGAAACCGAAAAAGCGCTGATTGCAAATCTGCGTGAGTGTTCACAGAACAAGACTCTTATCATAATCACGCACAGGGAATCGATTTCAGAACTTTGTCCTGAGACTCTGTTCATAAAGAAATAAACAGCGGCATCCAAAAGCATCCCCCCTAAAAAGGCAAAGAGATACGAACTTTCACATCCGTATCTCTTGGGGGTCAGAAGCAATAGATCCAATCTATCTATATCAGCTTCTAAATTCTCAGTTTTTATTAGAAGACGTCCGGTTACCAGTTAATACGTTCGTCCCGGACTCTGGGTGCAAAGTAAAGACTAAAAATTTTATTACTGTCCGCTAAAACTTTTTGACAGTACAAAAAA
>ULWC01022994.1_pt1 | contig 57375 bp, 48 predicted proteins | sample 1959931 | NCBI WGS metagenome assembly ULWC01 (sample SAMEA4835801, study PRJEB28245) | human gut metagenome | biome: gut microbiome; material: fecal sample | place: Denmark | collected 2008
CCCAGTTATCTAATCTCCAAATATGCATATTATTTATACTTCCTATGTCCTCTGCCGGGTGTATGTTTCTTTTGCGGTTTCGATGGACTTTACTGTTGCCGACAATTATCAAGGACTAAATAAAAACGGACAATATCATAGATATTATCCGTGCGTAAATTTAAAGTTTTTTAATTTGCCGCACGTTTTTTATCAAGCCGTGAAATTTTACCGCATGGGGCTTGCACTCCCGTTCAGCTGCATTTTAAACGTTGTTTACCGTAACGGTATGTTTTCATATTAACATTAACAGAATGTATAAAAAAAGTCAACAAAAAAGCAGACGATATGTGTCGATTTTTGGTTACGGTGCTTTTACTCGCTGCCGGAGACGATATTTAACCTTAAATAAATATCACCAAAAAATCGGCCGCGATTTTTCACGGTGCGTTTTGTATTAAGAGTGAGCTGCACGGCAATAATCCTAATGACAATAGTTATAGGAGAGAGCGCCATGCAGTACAGCAAGGTTGAGATTTGCGGTGTCGATACCTCTAAGCTCAGGGTCCTTAAGGAAAAGGAAAAGCTTGAGCTTCTCAAGAAAATCAGGGAAGGTGATAAGTCTGCGCGCGAAAAACTGATAAACGGCAATTTGCGCCTTGTGTTAAGTGTGATACAGCGTTTTACAAACCGCGGAGAAAACCTTGACGACCTTTTTCAGGTCGGCGTAATAGGACTTATAAAGGCGATTGATAACTTCGACGTGTCGTTAAAAGTACGCTTTTCCACTTATGCGGTACCCATGATCATCGGTGAAATACGGCGATACCTCAGGGACAACAACACGGTGCGCGTCAGCCGCTCTGTAAGAGATACGGCATACCACGCCCTCGGGGCAAAAGAAAAATTACAGGCAAAGCTCGGCAGAGACCCGACGGTTGACGAAATAGCAAAAGAGCTTGGCACGAGCCGTTCTGACGTAGTATTGGCACTTGAGGCGATAGTGGAGCCGGTTTCGCTCTTTGAGCCTGTATACTCTGACGGCGGAGACACCATATATGTTATGGATCAGGTCGGAGGAAGTGAGACGGATACCGATTGGCTTGACGAAATATCCATTAAGGAGAGCATAAAGGAATTGTCACCGCGCGAAAAAAAGATACTGGCACTTAGATTTATGCAGGGGAAAACGCAAATGGAGGTGGCGTCTGAAATCGGTATTTCACAGGCGCAGGTATCAAGGCTTGAGAAGGGGGCTATCAGGAAAATCAAAGAATAGTGTTATTTTTTCGCCCTTTGCGTCATACGTATTTACGGCGGAGGTGTTTTTATGGTTTGCAGTGTGCAGGATTTGAGAGAACGTGAAATTATAAATTTAAAGGACGGTGCAAGGCTCGGCTCTGTCTGTGATGTTGAGATTGATACCCTGAGCGGCTCAATCGTTTCAATAGTCATATACGGCAAGGGCAGATTTCCGTTTAAGAGCGGCAAGCCGAAGGACATCAAAATAAAATGGGACGAAATTGAGGTCATAGGCGACGACACCATACTTGTAAATTTTGACTGTCCTGAAGAGCTTATGCCGCAAAAGCCGAAAAATCCCATAGATACGCTTTTCAGACTTTGAATTTGAGGGGATATTATCATATAACGCAAAAGGGACTGTAATTGCTTTATGCTTTACAGTCCCTTTTGTGTTTGAATATGGGTTATTATTTTGTTGTTGCACGGTGCTCTTTAAGTATTTCCGCAAGGCACAAAAGGCTCTCTGCAATAATGCCGGCCGCTATACCCGATGCGGCGGAGTACACTTTAAAGACAAGCATAATGATTGCCGTCAAAAGTGATACCGCGCAAACGAGCCGACATATTCTGCGATAAGCCGTTATCCTGCCGTCCTCATATCCCGTTCCTGTCGGAGCAAGAATAAAAAGAACTACGGTACCGGCTGGCGCCGCAAGCAGCATGAAAAAAGAAGCCTTTTGTACGGCGGTCATTTTTACCGCAATTATGAACGCCGTTATTATTGCGAGAGACGTTATCTGGCATTTTAGTTCCGTATCCATGTGAAAGCCTCCGCCGAAAAGACGCAGCAAAAGAAAGGATATAAAAAATGCGAGCGCCCCCGGTAAAATCCTTAAGACCGTGCCGAGAATGACCGAAACAAGCAAAAATTCTATTATATTGAGCAGCCAAAAGATGCCGTATCCGCAGACATCGACATCCTCGGCCTCAATAATTTTTTTGCTTTTCAGCCATTTTGCGATCTGTTCCGATAAAGAACCGATCATTTACCGAGCTTTGAGAATTTCTCAAGACCTTCGGGCTTTTTCGGCTGATACATAAATGTGGTAGCCGCCGAATTGGCACTGCCCTTAACCGATGCCGTGATGAGAGCTTTGGCGAAGCTCTTCATGGTTTTTCCTGTCTTTTTCATTTGGTACTTCCTCCCTGTGTTTTTTTTTGGATTGAGGTGTTGTCCCTCTTTCCAAACACGATTATATGTGCTATAACAACACAAGTCAATGCAAATTGCTAAAGTGTTAAATCGTTGAAACTAAAATGCTTAAAATTAAAGTGAAAGGGTAAATTACACTAAAAAGAGGGGATAAACGATGAATATTGACTACAAAGCGGCGGGAAAAATGATGGGTTCTTATCGCAGAAAGGAGAAAATCAGCCAAAAAGAACTTGCTAAATCTGTGGGCATAAGTAACAACTATTTATCTAATATCGAAAACGGGTATACCATACCGAGCTTGGAAACCTTTACGGAGCTAAGCGTTACATTGGGCAAAACGCCCGACTTCTTTTTGCTCGGACACATCAGAGAAGATATTGTCGGAAATATCGAAGATTCTCTAAAGCTTTGCTCAAAGGAAAGGCTAAACCTTATCTATAAGATTGTCGAACTTCTTAAAGATTGAAATTAATCGGATTTTGTAATATAATACAATATCGGTAAAGGCAAAGCGATATGCCTTATTTTTTATTCGGAGGGGGAGCTAAATGAATATTGCAATATGCGACGACGAGCAGATTTATGCGGACGAGATAAAAAAGCACGTCGAATGTTATTTTACGCGCAGAGAGGTTCCGCACAAAATATATGTGTTCACCGACGGGCAAGCGGCTGCTCGGAGCGAAGTGAAATTTGACATTGCCTTTCTTGATATCGAGATAGGGTCTGTCAGCGGGCTCGATGTGGGAAAGGCGATGCGAAAAAACAATCCGAACATCGTTTTTATAGTTGTTACGGCGTTTTCAAAGTATCTCGATGACGCGTTGGATTTAAAGGTTCTGCGATTTCTCGAAAAGCCGATAAACAGCGAAAGGCTATATGCCGGTATAGACCGTGCCATAGACACTTTAAACGATACCACGGTAGGCTTTTACCTGCGTGACGGCGATATGGACTATAAAAAGATACTGCTTTGCGACATTATTATGATAGAAACGGACAGGCGCAGAACAAAGGTCTATACCGATGCGGAAGTTTTCCGCACAAAGAAAACGCTTTCCGAGTGGCAAAGAGAGCTGACCGAGCCGTTCTTTATGATGCCGCATAACAGCTTTATCATAAATATGAATAAAATAGTAAAATTCTCAAGAACGGAAATCGAACTTGAGGGCGGCAAAAAGCATTATACCGTGTCGGTGGCACCCAAACGACAGGCGGAGACAAAGCGTATACTTATGAGCTATTTTGAAAGCAGGCGATGAACTATGCTCGGCGAGGTAACAACCGTATATGTTTTTCTGATAGAGCTCGGTTCTCTTCTTTTGTATTGCTACCGAGTGTTCGGAGTAAGACGTCGGATACCATCGACGCTGCTTGTGGGCATAGCCTGTTTTGCCGTTTATTATGCCGTAAATAAGCTTGCCGATAACAATGTGGCGGTAAATATTATCTTTGGCTTCTTGGTAAATTACGTGATATTGAAGCTCGGCTTCAAGGCGAATGTCAAGTCGGCGGTTTTTCACAGCGTCTTGCTTGCCGGCGTACTTACGGCGACGGAATTTATAGGTATACTGTTGATTTCGGGCTTCTTCGGCATAAATATAGCCGATTACAGGTCAAACGATGTGCTGTATGCCATGGCGGCGGTAATCGCCAAAACATTGTACCTTATTTCCTGCCTTGTGATTTCCAATTTCACCTCGCGCGAAAAACAGCATATAGACCACGGCCATTCCTGGTATCTGTTGATTTCTCCTTTTTCAAGTGTGTATATCATAGTTCTTATAGCGAAATTGTCACTGCTCGTTGACATAAGCGGCACTCTTGCTTATGCCTGTATAGGCGGCAGTGTTTTGCTCTTCATATCTGATATAATGGTATTTGCGGTATACGAAAATATGCAGCGCAAATCCGAAGAAATAATGAAGGTCAATATGGAACGCCAGAGAGAGGATATAAACAGAGATTATTACGCCGTGCTTGACAAGCAAAATGAGAATATGCATATTATGGTTCACGATATAAAAAATCATCTCGGCGTAATAGAGAGCATAGCGGATAATGACAAGGTTACGGCTTATATAGGTGAGCTTTGCAGTAATATCGGTAAATACTACGCGGTATCACAGCTTACCGGAAATAAGATGCTTGATATTATCATAGGCAAATATACGGCTCTTTGCAGTAAAAACGGCCTCGATTTTAATGCCAAGGCTTTAACCTCGAATCTGTCCTTTGTGCATGACAGCGATATTTCGGCAATGGTGGGCAATCTGCTTGACAACGCTTTTGAGGCGGCGAAGCAAGCAGAAAACGGTAAAATTGAGTTTTCTCTTTATACCATTGACGGTAAGAGCTGCGTGGTCAGCGTCATAAATACAGCCTTGACAGCACCAAAATGCGAAAACGAAAATCTTGTGAGCGCCAAGCCGGACGCACAGTCTCACGGATACGGAATAAAAAGTATTAAAAAGACAGCTGAGAAATACGGCGGCAGCTATTCGTGGTTCTATGATGATAAAAACAGGGAATTTCACGCTATGGTTATGCTTCCGATATCGTCTGCAAGCTGTTAAAGTAATCAGCTTTACATATTGTTTTGACTGAAATGACTGTAAAACTCCGATAGGCACTCGGGTGCCGGTCGGAGTTTTTTGCTTTAATGACGCAATACCTGACGCTGTTTATTTTGACATAAAACAACGTTATTGTTATTTATTTGCCTAAAAAGTACGCTTCTGTTCATATTTCGTTCACAAATAGACTGTATTATATTTATCAACAATTGTCTATAAAGGGGAATGGCTTATGCAGAAAAAGAGGCTCGACAAGGAAAAAATAAAAAACGCAAATCAAAAATTCAAAAAGAATTTTTTTGAAACAGATGACGATAATCATCTCAGCGGCTATGAGGTTTTCTATATCTTTATGATATGTAACGTTATAGGCTACTGTGTGGAGATGGTATTTTGCTATCTGAAGCACGGATATTGGGAGAGCCGCCAATCTCTTATCTACGGGCCCTTCGGCCTTGCCTACGGTCTCGGAGGCGTGCTTTTGAGTTATCTTTTGTTTAAGGATACAAAAAAGGCTTGGTGGAAGGTATTTATCAAGTCATATATTTGGGGCACCGTTGCCGAATATATCTGTTCCCTTGGTGAAGAACTGGTGTTCGGTCACGTATCTTGGGATTACAGCAAAATGCCGCTTAATATCAACGGCAGAGTTTGCGCTCTTTATTCGGTATTCTGGGGGATTATGGGTCTTGTATGGGTTAAACTCATATATCCGCTGTTTATGAAGCTGATACATAAAATACCGCTTAAAATAGGCAAGGTGCTTTTCTGGATAATGTTTATTCTTATTCTTATAGATATTATTCTGTCCTGTGAAGCCGTATCTCGCAGAAATGCTCGTGACAAGGGAGTGGCGCCGCAAAATCGCTTTGAGCAGTTTATGGATAAGCACTATACGGATGAATTTCTCGACAAGGTTTACGCAAATGCCGTTGCAACGTCATGATGATGCCGCGAAGCAAGCACGGTTGCCGATACCCCCTTTGCTGCATAGTATATACTGTGCAGCCCGATATTAAGTCTTGAGCAAGCGGCGGCGAGATGCGCACTCCGGAGTCATCGCGCGGCATTGTACTCCGGCTTTTCGGAGAGAGCAATTAAATATAGCTTACACAAACGCCGAAGTGACGGCTGAGCGTTCCTTTTGAACGTATACCGTCACTTCGGCAATTTTCATATTCCGCAGCGGCAATATATGTAAAGCAATATACATTTACACGTCATTGTTCGTTATATTTAACAAATAAGGGCATCTTGTTTTTTACGTGAATTTAACATTAAAATGTGGTACTCTTTATGTTTTTATGTTAAAATTAGATAAATTTATGATTGGGAGGACGACAATGGAAAACAAGATGCTTGATGACCCTAACAGGAAATACGTTCCTAAAAAAGAATTTATAACATATTCCGTTTCAGCACTCGGGCAGGGCATGATATATGCGATAATGTCGTCGTATATATCCGATTTCTACTTGAATGTGCTTCGAGTAACACCTATATTCGTATTGCTTTTAATGTTTTTGGCAAGAATATGGGACGCAATCAATGACCCTCTCATGGGTATGATAATGGACGCCCACGAGCCAAAGCACGGCAAAATGCTGACTTATATTATCGCAACGCCTATTCCGATAGCTTTGCTTACGCTCTCGCTGTTTTACGCTCCCGATATTTCAATGACCGCAAAGATGATATATGCGTCGGTTACGTATGTTTTATGGGGAATGATATACACAATGTCCGATGTCCCGTTCTGGAGCCTCCCGAACGCGATGACTCCGAATCCTTCGGAGCGCGGCAGTATACTGTCAATAGCGAGAACGACCAACGGTATAGGCTCGGCCGTACCCATGGCTATATTTATGATACTCGGTTTTGTGCTGCCGTCTCTTACAGGACTCTCGGGACTTGCGCTTGAAAAGACAAAGTATATGTCGATTGCTTTGGTGGCGTCTATAATAGGTAATTTGCTTTTTGTAATGACGTATTTCAAGGTTAAGGAGCGCGTCAAAATACCCAAGCCGCCGAAGCGTAAAAAGGGTGAGCCGTCTTCTTTAAAGCTCATATTTAAATGCAAGCCGCTTATGCTTGTTGTTACAATGGGCATATTGGCGTCGGGCAGATATATGTATCAGGCGGCGGCAATACACGTTGCAAGATATTCGTTCTATATCGGAAAGGATATTACCGGCCTGTCGCCGGAGGAGACTGAGCAGGCTTTACAGTCGAGTATATCGCTTGTAAATACGGTGTTTGCCGTAGCGACAGCTGTCGGTATGTTCGGGGCAATGCTTATAGTTCCGAAGCTTATCAAAAGAGTGTCCTACAAAAAGCTTATAGTCGTTTCCTGCATACTCGGCTTTGTTTCGAGTTTTATCACATTCTTTATAGGCTACAATCATTTCTGGGCGTGTATACCGTTTGTTATTCTTTCTTGCGTTCCGTGCGGAGTTATAAACTGCGTATCTTCCGCAATGGTCGGCGATTGCCTTGACTATATGGAATTGACCACGGGCCGCAGGCAGAATGGGCTCGGAAATGCCTGCCAGTCCTTTGTAAGTAAGCTCGGGAATGCGGTTTCAACAAGCGTCATAGTGCTTATGTATATCCTGACCGAGCTTGACCTTAACAAAATAGGAACCTCTTATACGGTAAATCCGCTCACCATGTCGCACGGCATAAGAGAGGGTATGTTCTCGCTTATTTCAATAGTTCCGGGCATATCGCTTCTTCTTTGTATGATACCGATGTTCTTCTATGACCTCACCGGCGACAAAAAAGAGCGCGTGACAAAAGAGCTCGCCGAGAAGCGAGTAAAAGAGGGTATGGTAATAAGCGAATAATGCCTACTGCCGCTGTAAGCCTTAAAAATGCAAGGAATATCAAACTTTAATTTATTTTTAATAATTTTACTCTTTACAATCCTTTCGAATGTGTTATCCTATAAGAAAAGATTTGACACAATTTCAAAATGTGTTGAAAAAGAATCGGAGGGGTAAATACGAAGGCTTATATAAATCGTATATTGCACGGTGAAAACAAGGCGAAAAAATGGGAAATAATATATTGGTGGGTTCTCAGAGCCGTTATGGTTGCGGCGTTCATTGATTCGGTTTTTGTGAGAAAGGACGTTCAGCAGAGCTTGCAAACGGCGGCCAATTTGCTGCTTATGTTCCTGTGGGAAATATTTATGATTTTTCCGGAAAAACGGTGGATGCATTATGTTCCGTCGTATATTCAGGACTTTTTGGCGGCAGGGCTGTTTATGGGGTCGTTCGGCGGCGCATATATGGACCTTTATTACAGTTTCCCTGCGTATGACCTTGTAATGCACAGCGTAGGCGGAGTTCTTTGCACATTTGTAGGATACGAAATACTGGTATGTATGCAAAAGCGCGACAAGGTTAAGGTCGATTTGCCGATTGTGATTTTCGGAGCGTTCGGTATATCGTTTTTTGCCGGTACCGCATGGGAACTTTTCGAGTTTGTGTTCGACCAGGTGGCTCCGCAGATAGGCGACGCTCAGCATTGGTCGCTTGCTCTTGCCGAAAAGGCGGCGGAAGAGCACGGCATAGGTCTGCCGAATGTCATAGCTGCAAGAGATCCAATGCGCTATGCACTTATTGATACCATGGAGGATACTGTGTGTAATACGGTAGGTGCTGTTGTGGGCTGGATAATTTTAAAGCTTCGCCCGTATCACCACACAGGTAAGCACAATGTAAACGACCTTTTTAATACATATGAGCCTGAAAGCAAAGAAAAAGTGAAAAGCTAAACCAAAAAGGCAAATAAAAAATCCGATACGGCGTATACCGTATCGGATTTTTGCATATCGGGGCTTTGTCGGCACAAAATACTGAATGCAATAAAAAGTGTCGGGGTGCTCATATGAAAAAGCTGTTTAAAATGTCGGCTGTGATTTTATTTGTACTTATTGTTTTTTCGGCGTGCGGAAGAAACGAAAGCGTCAGCGGAAAAATAACATCATTTCCGCCGTACGGCGAGCGAGTCGTTACCGCGATAGGCGATTCGATAGCCGCAGGCTACGGACTGGATTCACAGGAGGATAATTATTTGACGCTGTTTTCCGATAATATCGGAGCGGTATTGAATAATGACGCCGTCAGCGGTTATGACAGCGGCGAGGTGCTGAAAAGTCTGTCGGACGAAAAGACTGCGGCAGATATAAAAAATGCCGATGCGATTGTTGTATCCGTAGGCGGGAATGATTTTTTTCACCGCAAGGACATTATGATAGACGCACTTAAAAACGCTCTTCTGCACGGCGAGGGCTTCTTCCCGGAGGAAGTGACAAATATATACGATGAATACGAAAAAAATCTTTCGTGCATAATCGATGAAATAAAAAATATGAATCCCGATGCCTATATCATAGTGCAAACGGTTTACAACCCGTTCCTAAAGCAAACGCTCAATTTTTCATATATAAACGTCGGGAAAACAGCAAACAGATATGTTACAAGACTTAATGACTCGATAAAAAATGTTTGCAAAACAAAAAACAGGGTTTTTGTTTTTGATGTTGCTCCGGAGATGAATGAGGATGCCGAAAACTTTTACGGCACGGATGAAAAGCTTGATATTCATCCCACAAAGCACGGGCACGCTACGCTGGCAAGGGTGTTTACCGAAAAATTCAACGGGCTTTTAAAGGATTGAGCGGCAGCGTTTTCGGGAGCCGAAAATTTAATATCTGAAGCCCTCGCCGATTATTTCGTCAGCGCCCGTAATTACGGAAAAAGCCTTTGGGTCGGTCTCCTTGACTGCCGCCGTAATAAATGCTGCCTCCTGTATTTTTACGGCGGTTATTAAAACGCTCTTTTCTTTATCCGTGTATCCTCCGCGTGCGTTTAATACGCTGACGCCGCGGCGAAAATCCTTTGTTATTTTTTCTTTTATTTCCTCGCTATGCTCCGTAACTATGAATATCAGCTTGCCGTCGCCTGTACCGTAGAGCAGGTAGTCAATGGTTTTTGAACTTAGATATATTACGATTATTGAATAAAGCAGGTTTTCGACGCTTCTGTACACGAAGAATGACGAGCCGACGACTAAAATGTCGAAAAATAAAATGATCCGTCCCATAGACAGGTGCGGATGCTTCAGCTTTATAAGCTTTGCCGCCGTATCAACTCCGCCCGTGGTTGCGTTGCGGACAAAGACAAGCGCGAGCCCTGCGCCTCCGGTAACCGCGCCGAAAAGGGACGAGAGAAGTCGGTCACCCGAATATACCGGCAAAAAAGCGGAGGTGTAATCTATTATAAACGATACTGTAAATGTTGCGAAAACCGTTTTGACTATAAAGCCTTTGCCGAGCTTTTTGTATGCCAAAAAGAAAAGCGGTATGTTCATAATGAATACCGCTGTGCCGATAGGCAACGAAAAAAGCCTGTTGAGTATGGTGGCTATCCCTGTAAAGCCTCCGTTTATTATGCCGTTTGGCGCAAGAAAGCTGTTTACGGATACGGCATACAAAATGCCTCCGCCCAAAAAATAAAATATGCTGACCGTAAATTCTCTTGCGATTTTATAAGTTATTTTCTCTGTCCGCGTTTTCTTCGCCGCCTTCGCATATCATACGGAACAGCTCTTCAAGACGATTTTCTTCGCCCTTTAAAAACAGCCATCCGAATAAGCTTTCAAGTCCGGTGGCATAGTGATAATCACCCTCGGATTGGTTTTTAGGTGTGTGGTTGGTGTGAGCGTTTCTGCCGCGCTTTAAAACCGACAGCTCGTCGTCGGTCAAATGCGGCATTATAAGCTTTGCCGCATTTGCCTGAGCAGCGGCGTTAACCGTCTTAACCGAAAGCTTATGTAATTTGTCGGCGGGGCGATTCGCTTCAAGCACAAGGCGTTTTCTTGCAAGCAAGCCGTAAACCGCGTCTCCGAGAAACGCAAGAGTCAGGGGACTTAAATTATTTATATTATTTTCCATTATTTATTCCTTATTCAAAAAATTCGGCTTTGTATTCGTTGAATTTTTTAAGTAGCTCTTCCTCCAGTAGATACTCAGTGAGGCAGCCGACGCCCGTTACGCATTTACCACCCGTTAAATTCCCGAGCAGTATGCAGTCTCTGAACCGGTAATCGTTAAAAAGTCCGTACATAAATCCGGCAAGAAATGCGTCGCCTGCTCCTGTAGAGTCCACGCGCACATATTCGTCTATTACGGGAACGGTAAAGACCTTGCCGCCCTCCATACCCATACAGCCGTCTTTGTCAAGCTTGACCATGGGATTTTCAATATATTTTGACAGCACCGAAATGGCGTCCTCGGGCGATGCTGTTTCGGTTATTTTCATAGCCTCCTTTTGATTTGGGACATAGTAGTCGCAAAGCTCTATAAGATCACGGTAGAGCGAAAGGCTCATATCGTCGGTATATCCCGTGTCCAGCACCAGAAGCGTGCCCTCGTCTTTTAATTTTCTGTATACGTCATAGTATCCGTTTTGAACTTCAACTATTTTGGCACCCTTTGACATTCGGTAAATTTTTTCCGCGGTAACATCATTTTCTTCGGCGTCGGGGCCGTAGGTTACAAATGTACGGTCCTCCGGAGTTATCATTGCCGACGTTATGTTAAGCGGAAGTACACCGCCTTCATAAAGGTTTGTGATTTCCACGGAGTTGTCGCGGTACTCATTGGACGCAAAATCCGAAAACATATCAAGACCGAGCCACGTGGCGGTTCTAACCGGAATGTTCAGTCTGCCGAGATTCACCATTGTACCGGGGACTCCTCCGCCGAGACACAGCTTGAAACCGTCTGAATAAAGCTCTTCGCCCAACTGCGGCAGCCTTTTAAGACCCGCGTAAAGAATATCGATGTTTGTTTTACCGGTACCGGCTATAAAAGACATTCGTTTTTCATCTCACTTGCTTTGAAAATATATTTTATTTTGTTATCATACAACATTTTGTCTCATAAGTCGAGGCATAAAATGCATAAATTGACAGTTCACAACATTGTATTGTACTACGTGAATATAAAAAATCGTTTCAAAGGTAATTTTTATTGACTTTGCACAGTTTCTATAATAAAATATTAGATATACTTTTGAGAAGGAGAGTTCATATGGATTTTAAACCGCTTATTGACAAAAAAGACGAAGCAGCAAAGTACATGATTGACGAAATCACGCATATCTGTAAGGATATGGATACCCGCAGCCCCGGCACTAAGGGAGAGAAAGAGGCTTGCGAGTATATGGCAAAAGTTCTTAAAGAGGATTGCGGCTGCGAACGTGCGGACGTTGAATCGTTTAAAGAAAACCCCGGCTCATTCTTCGGCTGGATATACTTTACGATTACCTTCGTTCTTTTGGCAATCGCGCTTTACTTTGTGGCACCGATTATTTCGCTTATTCTCATTGTTGCAGGTCTTGCAATAGTATTTTTACAGTTTGGCCTTTATAAAAAATGCGTTGACCGTTTCTTCCCCGAGCTTACCGGTCACAATGTTACCGCAGTTAAAAAGTGCACCGGCGAAGTAAAACGCCGCATATTCTTTAACGGACATCCGGACGCTGCTTGGGAGTGGCCTGTAAACTATGCGCTCGGCGGCATAGGCTTTGAGGGTCATGCCGTAATCTGCGCCCTCGGCGCAGTTTATTATATGGTAATATCCATTATTTATATGGTCCAAAACGGTATTTCCTTCGGTGTTATAGATACTTCCTCTTATCTTTTCAAAATGGCTCTTTGGGGACTTCTTTTTGTTCCGTTCCTTGTAGGCCTTTATTGGATGTGGAATAAAAACCGCATTGTTGACGGTGCCAACGATAACCTTTCGGGCTGCTATATGGGTATTGCAATTCTCAAGGCTCTCAAGGATAACGGCATCGAGCTTGAAAACACAGAGGTAGGCGTTATCCTTACAGGTTCTGAGGAAGCCGGCCTTCGCGGAGCAAAAGCTTGGTGCGAGGCTCACAAGGGAGAGTTTGACGACGTTCCCACATTTATTTTCTCATATGATACAATTCATGACCCGAAATATCTTATGACGAATTATCGCGACCTTAACGGTACCGTTAAAGCCGATAAGGACGTCTCCGACCTTTTTATGGAAGCAGCAAAAGAATTGAATATTCCGTGCAAAAAGGGCTGGGTTCCTCCGCTCGGCGGTGCTACCGACTCTGCCGCATTTGCACAGGCGGGCTTCAGAGCAACAGGCGTTACGGGTCTTAATCATAAGCTTGAGGATTACTATCATACTCGCCGCGATACATATGACAATATGAACGCCGAGGGTCTTGCAGGCTGCTATGCCGTCAGCGTTAAGGCTCTTGAGATGTTTGATAACGGGGCAAAACAGTAATCCGGTTGTAAAAAACAACAAACAGGCAAACCGTAAACGCTTTAGTTAAGTGAAATGTTACGAAATATGACTTTGCGTCGCATTTAATCTTGACTAAACAATATTTTCGGTATAAAATCTAAGCATAAACAGCGAAGGCGTTGTGATGTAATTCACAGCGCCTTTTTTGTTTGTACGAGAGCTTTTAAAAGGATTTGTTTTAAATCCGTATTACATTTTACTCTCGTGCTAATCGACAGGCGTTTGGTTCGTACCGATTGATAGAAACGCCGTCGGTTTCTGTCATACGAAAAGCTTCGGGCTTATATTCCGAACGGCTTTTCCGTACATTTTCCTCATCCCCTTGCAGCTGTCTCGGCGGCTCTGCCCTTTTTTCCGCCGAGGCAAGTGGGGTAAATCTGCCCTTTTCATTTTAATTTATTGCATAGGAAACACCGCCTCGGTAAAACGGGGCGGTGTTTCCTATGCAATAATGTCCGCAACACAAAAGAGGACTGCAAAAACATAAGCTTTTACAGTCCCCGAACGCAATATTAAATTTATTTTTTCATACCGACAAATTCATACCTGCGTATTATTTCTTCTACCTCTTCGAGTACGCCGCTCCAAAGCTCCGAGCCGAGGGAGGCGTATTCCTCGTTTTCCTTACCCTTACCGCATAGCATTGAGAAACATTTACCTATGTTTTGCGATATGTCGTCGTTTTTTCTGACGGCGAGGTAATAAAAGCTGTACTCGGCACCATCGGAGAACTCTTTGTAGAATTCCTCTGCCTTGTCGTGTATGTCATCGTACAGGGCATTTATTGCCGTGTTCCGGAGTATGTTATTCGGCAAAAGCGAGTTGAGCTGATACTCGGCGGCAAAGAACATAAGAATTTTTATCTGGAAACTCTCGGCCTTTGTGTACTCCTTATCGCCGATAATCGGACGAAGCTTTTGAAGCAGGACGTCCTTGTCAAGAAAAATCGAAGCAAGATAAGAGCCGAGCCGCTTTGATTTGTCGATGTTGCCGTTGCCTCTCTCCTCGTTCATTTTGGAGATAAGACCGATCTCGTCGAATTTGTCATCTCTTTTTTCTTTTTTAAAAATTTTTACATCGCTGTCGTCCATAGTAAACCCTGCCTTTTAAAGGCTGCCTTTCTTAGGTTAATTTGACTTTGCGGCTTCCTCAGCGGCTTTTTGAGCCTTTTTCTGCATTCTTCTGATTTTGGCCTTGTATCCGAGAAGCTTTGTAACGGCATCATCGGGAACGTCAATGTCTCCTACGGAAACCGGATACCTGTTGTAAAGACCGCAGAAATCTGTTCCGCCTGTCATTAAAAGCTTGTTTTTGGTAGCGAGCTTTTTAAGCTCGGCGCGCTGTGCTTCGGTTGCCGACGGATGCCAAACCTCAATTCCGTCAATTCCGCATTCTATAAGACGAGGTATTGAGTCGACGTTATCGTATAGATACGGGTGAGCGAGAACCGCTATACCGCCCGCGTCGTGAATCGCACCGACAACCTCCTCGATATCGGGGTATTTCGGCGTTACCAAAATGTTGCCGTCGGACTCTTTGTTGAACAGCTTGTTATAAAGATCACCGAAAATGGTGTTTGTATAGCCGCTCTCCATAAGAGCCTGCATTATATGCGGAATAAAAATATTTGTTGACCCGGTGGCGCATTTGATGATAAATTCGGCCGATACCGGATAACGCTTTGTAATCTGAAGCATCATAAAATGAGCTGCTTTTTTACGGGCAAGCGAGTTTTTGTGGCAAAGCCCCTGGAGCCTGTCCGGTGCGTCGCTGAGATAGCAAAGTATATCTACGTATTTTCCTGTTTTTTCGTCTCTTGATGACAGCTCTACCCCGGGAATGACATTCACCCCGTATCTGTCTCCGATTATTTTTCCTCTTACTGTACCTGCGAGACAGTCATGGTCTGTTATAGCTATTGTCTCGATTCCCTTCTTTTTTGCCAAAAGAACCAAGTCCTCTATTCCGAGTGAGCCGTCGGACAGCTTGGTGTGGCAGTGTAAATCTCCGCCCAAAATGTTCCTCCTTGAATTACCTTACATACATACATACATACATACTGTTTTTACACTGAATGAGTAATTTACACCAAAAAAATGATAAATAAAGCGCAAAATCCCTCAATATAATATGACAATATTATACACTTTTCGCGAAGTTCTTGCAAGTTTAATATTCTTTTTACGGGTAATTTGTAGTATTTAGACATACAATATGTATAAGTGACGATATTATTGTTACATTTTTGTGAGTTCGCACAAGAAACAGACGACTTTTTGTATATGTGAAATTGAAATTTGCGGTTGTTTTTGTAAAGTATCCGGATATGCGTAAGCTTAAAAAAAGTATATTTTTTTGTTTTTGTGCCGAGCTCGGGGAAAATAGACTTAAAACAGCCCTGTTTCGCACTTCTTTGAAAATTATTGACGTAAAAGCCTCTCCTTATTCAAATTAAGTGTTGACAAAAGGGTAGTTCCTTGTGTATAATATTCAAGCATTCGCAAGTAGTGCGGTTTGCTGATATGGCTCAGGTGGTAGAGCACATCCTTGGTAAGGATGAGGTCGGCAGTTCGAGTCTGCCTATCAGCTCCAAAAAAGGACTAAGCAAGAGCTTAGTCCTTTTTTATTTTTAAAAAGCCTGTTTTTATAAGCCGTTTTTGTAATCGTCTATCACAAGGCGGTGAGTAGACGGGATGTTTTTCGGTATCTCTTCCGGACAGAACCACTCGAGAGCCTCCGATTCGCCGTCGTTTATCATAAGCGTCCCGCTGAAATCCTTTGTGGTGTAGGCGGTTACGACAACATACCATTCGTCGCCGTTTTCCGCTTTGCAAAGATGATCCTTACCGGAATACACACCTAGCAGCTTGAGATTTTCGACGGTGAGATTAGTTTCCTCCCGAACCTCTCTTACAGCTGTTTCAACGGTTGACTCGCCCAATTCCATAAGACCTCCGGGAAGCCCCCACTTGCCCTTCGGGTATGTTCTTTTTTGCATCAAAATTTTTCCGTCTTTGTTTTCTATGATTACAAGGCTGCCGTTGAGAACAATTCTTTTGTGACCTATCAGCTTGCGTAAATCTTCGATATAGCCCATTTTAAAGCTCCTTATACATAGACGACGCGCTTTCCTTTGTTGCGTATTCGGTTACATTCAAGACCTGATATTTTGTGACCTTTTGCCCGAAGGTGATTTCAATAACATCGCCCTCTTTTACATCGTAAGATGCTCTTGCCGGCTTGCCGTTTACGTTGACATGCTTTGCGTCGCACACCTCGTTTGCCACAGTACGCCTTTTTATGATACGCGAAACCTTTAAAAATTTGTCAAGTCGCATTTCTTCACTCCCTTTACAGCTTAATTTTAAAATAAGAGCCGCCTTAAGTCAAGAAATTAAATTGTTGAATTCCTACTGCTTTTGTATTATTATAAAAAAGAATGTAATAACGATTTTTTTCGGCACAGAGGATGTTTCATTTATGGATATAAACACAAAGGAAGTTCTTCGCTATCTCGGCTATAAAGGTCGTGAGGCGGACGAAAAAACCCTTGACCTTATCAATCACGTTAAAATTGAAATAATTACGTCGATTCAGCCGAGAAGTCTGTACAGAGAGTGCAAACTCGAATACCTGTCCGACAGTGACGTAAAGCTTGACGGTATCGAATTTCACTCCGAAAAGCTTGTGAAGCATTTGAGAAATTCCGACAGAATATTGCTTTTTGCCGCAACGCTCGGTATGCAGAGCGATATTCTCGTAAGACGGTACGCGGGAGTTGACACCGCGCGAGCGGCGGTTATGCAAGCGGCAACGGCGGCGGCTGTCGAAAGCTTTTGCGATGACGTCTGCGAAAATATAGCAAAGGAAGAGGAGAAGCGAGGCTATTATTTAAGACCGCGCTTCAGCCCCGGTTATGCCGATTTGTCGCTTGAGAGCCAAAAGGAGTTTTTTAAGCTGCTTGACTGCACCAAGCGCATAGGGCTTACCCTGTCGGAGAATTGTATGATGATACCCACAAAGTCCGTTACGGCGTTTATAGGGCTTACCAAGGATAAGGACTGTAATTTTAACGCCTGCGCCGCATGCGGAAATAAAAACTGCGAATTCAGAAGAGGTTAAGCTATGAAATTTATCGACCTTTTAGGTAAAGAGAGATTGTTTTTTGACGGAGCCATGGGTACAATGCTCCAAAAAAACGGACTTTCTGCCGGCGAAATTCCCGAAACATGGAATATTACTCATCGGGATACCGTTTATGCCATTCACAAGGCGTATGCGGACGCCGGCTGCAATATAATAAAATCAAACACCTTCGGTGCAAATGCGCTGAAATTCAAGGGTACCGATTACACGGTGGAGGAAATTGTTACTTCCGCGATAGATATAGCTAAAACGGCCGTGTCCGGCAAGGATAAAACCTTTGTCGCTCTTGATTTGGGACCTACGGGAAAGCTCTTAAAGCCGTACGGCGAATTACCGTTTGAGACGGCATACGAGCTTTACAAGCAGCAGGTTATCGCGGGCAAAAAAGCGGGCGCAGACCTTGTGCTTATCGAGACGATGGGTGACACATACGAAATAAAAGCGGCGGTTCTTGCCGCCAAGGAAAATTGTGACTTGCCGATAGTCGTAACAATGATATTTGATGAGAGCGGCAAGCTGCTTACCGGCTCCGACATCAAGACGGCGGTATTTATGCTCGAGGGGCTCGGTGTTGACGCAATAGGCTTTAACTGCGGACTCGGACCTCGTCAGATGCTTTCTCTTTTACCGGAGCTTTTAAAATATTCAAGCACGCCTTTGGTAGTAAATCCCAATGCGGGGCTACCCGAATGTGTTAACGGAGTTACGTTTTTCAATGTCACACCGGAGGACTTTGCCAATGATTTAAAGGAACTTGCCGAAATGGGTGTCTCGCTGCTCGGCGGTTGCTGCGGAACTACGCCTGAGCACCTGAAAGAGGCTGTAAAGCTGTGCAAGGATATCCCTGTTTTACCTGTAAAGCAAAAAAGCATTACAGCGGTCACATCATACTCAAAAACGGCTGTAATAGGCGAAAGACCTATAATAATCGGTGAAAGAATAAATCCGACAGGCAAGAAAAAACTTAAAGCGGCACTCGTTTCGGGCGACAGCGGATATATCTTTTCCGAGGCTCTGTCTCAGGTCGAATGCGGAGCGGATGTACTTGACGTTAACGTCGGTTTGCCCGAAATCGATGAGCCGAAAGTGATGTGCGATACCGTTAAGGGCATACAGGGAATTACAAATCTTCCGCTTCAAATAGACACCTCCGATCCCGCGGCAATGGAGCAGGCACTTCGCATATATAACGGCAAGCCGCTTATAAATTCGGTAAACGGCAAAAAAGAGAGCATGGAAAAAATCTTTCCGCTCGCTAAAAAATACGGCGGAGTCGTGGTCTGCCTTACGCTTGATGAAGGCGGTATTCCCGAAAGTGCCGAGGGCAGAATCAAAATAGCCGAGAAAATAATAAATACCGCAAAGGAATACGGTATAGATAAAAAGGACCTCATAATAGATACGCTTGCTATGACCGTAAGCACCGGGGCGGAAAACGCAAAGAGAACGTTACAGGCTCTGTCATATGTTCGCAACACTCTCGGCGTAAATACGGTTTTGGGAGTTTCAAATATTTCCTTTGGTCTTCCGAAACGCGATAACATAAACGCGGCATTTTTCACTCTTGCCATGGGCAGCGGACTTTCGGCAGGTATTATAAATCCGAAATCCGACAGTATGATGAATGCTTTTTATTCCTATTGCGCGCTTAACGGGTACGATGAAAATTTTGAGACGTACATAAGCAAGACGTCGGATTCGGCACCGACGGCAAAAAATGATAAAACCGACCTTAAAACTGCGGTTATAAACGGCCTTTCCGGAGCGGCAGGGGAGAATGCAAGAGAGCTTTTAAAGACGGAACAGCCTCTTGACATTATAAATCTATATTTAATACCGGCACTTGATATTGTCGGTAAAGGCTTTGAGGACGGAACAATCTTTTTGCCTCAGCTTCTTATGAGTGCCGATGCGGCAAAGGCGGCATTTGACGAAATCAAGGCAAGCATACCTGCCGAAGCGAACGGCAGCGAGAAAAAGAATAAGGTAGTTATAGCCACCGTCAAGGGCGATATTCACGACATAGGGAAAAACATTGTTAAGGTATTGCTTGAAAACTACGGCTTTGACGTAATCGACCTCGGCAAAGATGTTGACCCTGAAATTATAGTCGATACAGCAATAAAAGAGAAGGTTAAGCTCGTGGGTCTGAGTGCGCTTATGACTACAACGGTTGTGAATATGGAGGAGACCATTCGCCTTTTAAGAAAACGCTATCCCGAATGTAAGGTGATGGTCGGCGGAGCCGTTATGACTCAGGATTATGCCGACAGAATAGGTGCCGATTCTTACGCAAAGGACGCCATGGGCGCTGTGCGATACGCGGAAAAGCTGTTTTCCGATGAGCAATGAAACAAGCCTGATACGGCAAAGTGTAATTTACAACTAAATATATTTAATAAAGGGTTTTGCGGATTCTTGTGTCCGTAAAACCCCTTATTTATCAGGAATTACGGGAATTTTACTTTATGAGTTTCCTGTTTGTGCAAATTGCGAAAAAATATCCTTGCAAACGGATTTTATGTATGGTAAAATTACCGTTACAATGTAATGAAAGAGGGATATATATGTTTTGGTTCTTGGGAGTTCTTGCGGGACTTCTTTTGAGCGTTGCGGATATTTTTCTGTTGACGCGCAAGAAAAACGCGCCTGCTTGCATTATTGCTGTGTTACGCGATACTTTAGTGAGTAACTTGGCGTCACTCGGAATTATGTCGCTGATACTGAAAATACCGAATGTGCTTTTGACATCGGAGCACGGTAAATGGTATCCGCTCAAGTATTTTGTATTTGTTTTGGCTGTCGGGCTTGTATTTTTGTTCGGTCGCGGTGTTGTCGAGGGTGTAATATCCTTTTCACACACAAAGCCGAAGCACAAGGTCGGCGCATGGATACTTCGTATTTTGTCGATGCTTTTTGCTGCTCTCGGTATGGCGGCATTCACGGCTTCCATCTGGGCGGCAGATACATTTGCCGGACTTACACCCGACCAAATGATGATAAATTTGAATTCCGACACCGGCGGCGCAAGCCCCGAGGTTATGAATACGCTGTTCCAAGGTCCTGTTTTGCTTACGGCTGTGGTAACAGTTCTGTTTTGCGTATTTGCTTTTTCAACGAGAAAAATCTTGTACAAGCTTCACGAAAAACAGCGCACCGTATTTTCGGGACTTGCAAGACGTCTCACGGCTCTTTTCTTGGCACTTCTTATGCTTTCCGGCGGCGTGGTGTTCGGTGTAAAAAAGCTTTCTCTTCAAAAGCTCTATGCGGCTTATGCTGATGATTCGCCGTACATAGAAGATAATTTTGCCGATCCCAAAAAGGTTAAAATGACCTTCCCGGAGAAAAAGCGCAACCTTATCCATATTTATCTTGAATCTATGGAGAACTCGTATTTCTCAAAAGAGCTCGGCGGATATATGGACACAAATCTTCTTCCCGACCTTGGAAAGCTCTCAAAGGAGGGCTACAATTTCTCGGATCTTCCCGAGGGCTTCGGCGGTAATCCGTCCTCGACGGGCGCCAACTGGTCTGTGGCTTCAATGGTGAATATGAGTAGCGGCTTGCCCATGAAGGTGCCGGTCGGTGCCAATGCATACGGCTCTGCCGACAACTTCCTGCCGGGAGCTACCACAATAGGTGATATATTAAAAGAACAGGGCTATAATCAAACCGTTATGTTCGGTGCAGATGCATCCTTCGGCGGACTTGACTACTTCTTTGAGGAGCACGGCGATTACAAGATAATGGACCACAAGCGTGCGAAGGAAGATAACTTCATTCCTCAGGATTACAGTGTTTGGTGGGGCTATGAGGATGATAAGCTCTATGAATATGCAAAGATGGAGCTTACACGTTTGGCAGGCGAAGACAAACCGTTCTATTTCGTTATGGAAACGGCTGATACGCACTTCCCGGACGGCTACCTTTCTCCCAATGCCAAGACTCCGTTTGATAAGCAGTATGCAAACGTAATATTCTACAGCCAGGCAGAGACGGTTAAGTTTGTACGTTGGATACAGTCTCAGCCGTTCTATGAGAACACTACCATCGTAATTAACGGCGACCACCTTAGTATGGATCAGAATTTCTTTAAGGACTTTGACCCGAATTACAGACGTACATGCTTTAACCTTATACTTAATCCCACACCTAACTGCACCTCGGCTCCCGATACTCGCTTCCATAACCGCGAGTGGGCGACGTTTGATATGCTGCCGACAATGCTCGCAAGTATCGGCGTTGAGATAGAGGGCAATAAGCTCGGTATAGGAACAAACCTCTTCTCTGATACACCGACTCTCTTCGAGCGTGACGGAACCGATTTTGTAAACGAAGAGCTTGAAAAACGAAGCAATTTCTATAACGAGCATATTCTTGTCGATTGGTCAAGAGTAGGCGGCGATAAAAAAGACAAATAATAAATTCGGGATGTAAAACATAAGTTTTACATCCCGTTTTTTGCTTATACGATTTTTGTATACTGAACCTTGTAATTACTAAATAACTATGCCGCCGTTTACGGAGATTATTTGCCCCGTGATATATGACGCTCTGTCATCGACTAAGAATGAAACCGCATTTGCCACGTCTTCGGGAGTACCGAGCCGCATTACGGGGATTTCTTCACGCAGCATATCTACGGTATCTTTACCGAGCTTTGTCACCATTTCGGTGTTTATAACGCCGGGGGATACTGCATTTACAGTAATTCCGGACGGAGCAACTTCTTTTGCAAGTGCTTTGGTAAGACCTATAAGGCCTGCTTTTGCCGCGGAATAATGCACCTCGCACGAGCCTCCGGTCTCGCCCCACATAGAGGAGATGTTTATTATCCTACCCGATTTTCTGTGAACAAAATAGGGGAGCACGGCACGGCAAAAGTAAAAAGCACCGCTTAGATTTGTGCTTATCATATTTTCCCAATCCGAATCCGTAATATCGGTGAGGAGCTTTTGCTCGGATATTCCGGCATTATTTACAAGTACGCTTATTTCGCCGAAGTCACGCTCTATTGCTTCAATTGCCGAAGTTATTTCCGAGCTGTCACGTACATCGCATTTATACGTTTTTGCGCTGCCGCCCGAAAGAGTTATTTCGTCAGCCGTTTTCTGTGCTTTTTCGGCGTTTCTGTTATATATAAGTGCAACGGAAAAACCGTCCTGTGCCAGTCGTTTTGCAATTTCGGCACCGATACCTCCGGAGGCACCGGTAACTACGGCTATGCTCATTATATTACCCCTTTTAATAAAAAGTACAGCTTGTTTGCGAAGTAATCGGAAAATCCGATTACAGACAGCCTGCAAGCTTATAATATATTATCACATATACGGCGATTTCACAATCCAAGATGATATGTTTGTCAAAAACTGAACTTTTTTGCTTTTTACTCTTGCAAAAACAGCGCGGTTCATTTATAATATGTGAGCAGCTAAATCAAGGCTGTTTTTGTTTTGAATAACATTTGCTACTGTGGCTCAGCTGGTAGAGCAGCTGATTCGTAATCAGCAGGTCGCCGGTTCAAGTCCGGCCAGTAGCTCCAAGGGCAGAGATAATCTCTGCCTTTTATTTTTTCTTTTTCTGAAACGCATTTCAAAATTCAATTCGCAATAAAAAATCTCACTCTTTTTTTACGGAGTGAGATTTTGTTTATTTATTCGATTTGAAATGCTTCAAAAAAATATCTAAAATCTCCTGTATGTAGGGCTCTTTTACAACACATTCAAGCTCATCGTCATCTCCGCTTTTATTTAAAATCACATATCTTTCTGTTATAAAATCAGATAAATTTTCAGCTGATATTTTATACGGATGATTTTTAACGCTTTCATAAACAAAGTTGACGGATTCTCTTTTGGCAAAATGAATTTCAAGTGAAGAAAAATCAGCAAAACTATCTATAATGTAGGGCAAATTTTCAGAATTCAACGGAAATGAGAGCTCAGGCAATTTGTACGACAAAAAACCCGATGGCTTCATCTGTTTATAATCATAATCCGTCTTAAGATAGTTGGTTGTCTTTAAAATTGTTTCTTCATCAGCCCTTATAAAAACAATCCCGGAAAAACGATTATAAAGTAAAGAGAGAGCTTCGTTTAGAATTTCAGTTATGCAAGACTCCGGTGCACATACGGCCGTTCCTATCATTTTTTTGGCGTGTAGCTCATCTATACACCCTTCGGACAAATAAAACGGAGCTATATCGTATAATAGTTTTTTCATATGAACACCTCTTTAAGCTGAAGCTGTTTTACCTGTAACGGTCAAAGCTGCATATTCAAACACATTATTACTTTAATATTTTTATATAGTAGATGATGAAAAGCAGCAAGCCTGTCAGCGAGAAAATCGTTGTACCCCACAAAACAGGAGACGGATTTTGATGTAAAGCAAAATACTCAAATAAAAGATTCAGCGGCGGTCCGAGACAAACCAATATCATTAAAATCAATGTCGTTATATTATATTTTTTCATAAAGGCACCTCATTTTAAATAATTATCGCTCGGTTAATACGCAACAGGGCAAAAGTGAGCTTGTGCTGCAAAAAATATTAAGTATTGGACTTTGCTTTTTGTCAAGAGACCCTATTTATCCGATTCTTTAATGCGTCTGTTTCCTTTTCATACAAGGATTTATCAAACAGAAACTTACGCTCTTTGTTGTCGCCGTCCGTTAAATAAAAATAATAAATACAGACAACGCCGCCTCTTCTCATTGACGTTTTCTGTCTCTACGGTCTTTGCTTCTTTCTCAATTCCATAAAACACTGCAGGTTTTCCATTTACTGTTTTCTTATCGCAGAGTTTATCATCATCTCCATTTAAAACCGCAATTCCATCCGGTGTCAGATGTGCAAAGCTTTCTGTTTTTGCCTTTAAAACTCCATCTCTGGTATGTAAATTTTCCAAATGGCAAAGGCCAATATTCGTAATCACACAAATATCCGGATATGCCATCTCCGCTAAACGATGCATCTCTCCAAACTCAGATATTCCCATTTCTAAAACTGCAACCTGATGCGCTTCCCTGATTTTAAAAATTGTAAGTGGTAATCCGATTTCATTATTTAAATTTCCTTCTGTTTTTAACACATTATATTTCTGTGCCAAAACCGATGCGATCATCTCTTTTGTACTTGTTTTTCCGACACTTCCCGTGATCCCTACTACCTTAATGTCAAGTTTTCTTCTGTAATTCGCAGCAATCTTCTTCATGGCAAGTAATGTGGAATCAACAAGTATGTATGGTCCCGCCGGATTCTCTAATTTTTCTTCTGAAAGAACTGCCAATGCCCCTTTTTCAAAAACAGCTGGGATAAAACTATGTCCATCTACCTTTTCTCCACGCACTGCTATAAATAAATCATCTTTTTCTACTAAACGGCTGTCGATAACTGCTCCTGCAATCTCTTTTGCGCTGTCAGCTTCCGTTCCTATGTAAGTTCCGTTGCACACATCTGCAATATGTCCAAGTGTCATTCCTGTCATTTTTTCTCTCCTATAATAAGCAAACAGCCACCAGTTCATCCCAATTTAAACCAGTGGCTATGCCTTTTTATTTCTCGTACTTTTTCAGGGAAATCTCTATTAATTTTTCACATAACTGATTAAAGTTGATACCAAGGACCGCTGCTTCCTGCGGAAGTAAGCTGGTAGGTGTCATTCCCGGAAGCGTATTTGCTTCCATACAATAAATCTCATTATTTTTATTTAAAAGGAAATCAGATCTTGAATAGGTATCCAGTCCCAATACCTCTGCCACACGTTCTGCATAATACTGCATCTTCTTTGAGATCTCTTCTGGTAATTCTGCCGGGCAGGTTTCCACTGCACTGCCTGCTTTGTATTTATTTTTATAATCATAAAATCCCTGGATCGGTGCAATCTCAATAACAGGAAGTGCCTTATAATCAATGACACCGATGGAGAACTCTCGTCCTTCTACATACTCTTCAATGATCAGATTGTCTTCCCATTTAAAAGCTTCATCCAGTGCGTTCTTAAATTCATCCTCTGTCCATACGATCGTAACTCCGATGCTGGAACCACCACAGCATGGCTTCACAACACATGGTAGCTTTAATCCTAATTCTTTTGCAGAATCACCACGGTTCTCTTTTTTCATGGAAATTCCCTGTGGCGTTGGGATTCCTCCTGCCAAAAACAGCTGTTTTGCCATTCCTTTATCCATAGCAAGTGCACTGCTCAAATATCCGGTTCCTGTATACTTAATTCCAAACAGGTCAAAGGTTGCCTGGATCTTTCCGTTTTCTCCATTTTCTCCGTGCAATGCCATAAAGACAATATCTGCCATCTGACACATTCTGATCACGTTCGGTCCGAAAAAGCATGCTGACTGATCCTTTCTTGAAGCTTTTACCTTTTCAAGATCCGGTGCAGTCTCTGGAATATCAGATACCTTTACACTTACTTCCTCTGTCCGATCAAAAATTCCGGTAAGATCTTCTTCCTTGTCACTGTATCCCATAAAAACATCCAGTAAAATTACCTTGTGTCCATTCTCTCTTAATGCCTTTGATACCATATCTCCAGTTTTAAATGAAACATCTCGTTCTGTACTTAATCCTCCTGCCAAAACTACTATATTCATGATATAAAATCTCCAATCTTTCTCACATATTTTCGATTTATAGTAAACCTTTTTTGTTCTGTGACAAGTCATAATCCTTGTCAATTTTCTCAATAAGAAAAGAAATTTCATCATATTGACACGGCAAAAAATAAAATTTTTTTACTTCGCCGCTCGGGGTTCTGTAATTCAAATAGTTCTGGCTCGCACCGTTTACCGATTTACCTGTGCTTTCCCAAACTTCTGATATATCTGTGTACTTGTATTCCTTTTTATCCCAAGGTGATTTGCAATGGCAAAACGAGTCTTCTCCTATCAAAAGTTTTATAAATATAAAACGATAAGCAGAACAAAGAGTCAATGCAGCCATTACTATTGTAAATACCAAGGTGATAATAAACCCATGCAATACTGCCGTAACAGCAGCGAATATGACCGTTACTATCAGAGACAAAAGTACACTTATTTTATCGTTTTCAACTTTGTATAACCACTTTTTTTCCATTATTATTTCCTTTCTCGGCTGACTTCAATATATAAATAATGTTTTATAAAATCAATACTTATAAAACGAGATTTACTCGACTGTTTAATGATAATTCTTTTTATTTCGTTTGCGGATAAAGAAATTTCAAGGGCTATATATCCGCTGTTGTATTCATATTCCGCATTGCTAACGCCTTAAAATTCTTCTTCTTTTTTAAATATATAATCGCAAGCGGAATGTCCGCAAGCAGCCATGCGGCAGGGGCTGCGTAGCATACTGCATTGAAGCCGATAAGCGGAGTGAAAATAAGCGCTATTGATATTCTTCCTATCAGCTCGCCGGCACCCGCAACCGCATTTGCATACGTAAAGCCGAGACCCTGCAGAGTGTTCCTTAAAACGAACAGCACCGCGACAAGACTGAAGCACTCCGCCGTGGCGATAAGATATTTATGGGCGGCAAACAAGACGTCTTCATTAGGCTCTGTCATAAACAGCCTGACTATCGGCATACCTGCCGTCAGAAGAGCAACGCTTAAAGCGACGGAAAGAAGTATGTTGAGCGTAAATATTTTTTTAACCGATTTAATTATTCGATCGTACTTTCCGGCCCCGTAGTTTTGCCCGACGAAGGTTTGTGTACCGACGCTGAGTCCGCTCAGCGGTATATTTGCAATATTCTCGACTCTTCCTGCGGCGGTAAAGCCTGCAATAGTCGCCGTGCCGAATGAATTTACCGCGCTTTGAAGACACATCGACCCGATAGAGGTAACGGTAAACTGAAGCGAAACGGGTATTCCCAATTTTAACTGTATGAATGCTGTTTTGAGGTCGAGTTTGAGCTCTTTTTTTGAAATGTGTACGCTTGTATTGCGCCTTAAAATGTAATTTCCCGTAAGGACGGCCGCCGTAATGTGAGAAATAAGCGTAGCAAGCGCAGCTCCCTCAACGCTCCAGCGAAATACCTTTATGAACAGCATATCAAGCGCGAAATTTACAAAAATACTTGCCGTAAAATATATGAGCGGTTTTCTGCTCTCACCGACGGCTCTTGAAATTGCGGTAAAATTGTTTGAGAGCATCTGAAACGGTATTGCAAAGTAAAGAATGTTTACATACGCCGAGGAAAGGCCGAGAATTTCGTCCGGCGTGCCGATAAGCTTCAAAAGAGGAGTGGAAATAATGTGCGCGACAACAACAAGTAACAGGCCGAGCAAGAACGACACCGTAATGCTGCTTCCGGAATATCTGTTGACCCTGTCTTGGTCCTTTGCGCCGTAAGCGTGCGCCACCGGTATCGTAAATCCGCTTGTAAGGCCGAGTGCCGCACCGACAATAAACGAGTTTATCGAGGCGACTCCGCCGACTGCGGCAAGAGCGTCCGTGCTTACATATCGCCCGACAAGTATATTGTCGACCAATGTATAGTTATACTGTAAAAGCGATGAAGCCATAATCGGCAGCGAGAATTTAATTATACTTTTTATCGGCTTGCCGGTAAGCATAGAATTTTGTTTTGTCATTTGCCAACTCTTCCAAAGCGTTTTTAAAAATTAAATTCAATTAGAATTTGCTTAAATTTTAGCACTTGTGCAGTATTATGTCTATAAAAATATTCTGCCGGGAGGGCTTTAACAACAGCAGGATAAAACCAATGGCGGAGCGGCACAATCAAAGACATCACGGCAGCGATTACAGCCGACAAGCCTGCGCGGAGCCGATTAAAATTGAGACTGACGGAAGTATCAAACAAGCGGAGGTCAGTTCCTGTGGACTAAACGGAAAAACACTTGTTGCAAAAGGCAAATATCCGTCGGTAATCGCCTGTAATATCACAAACGGAAGAATGCCGAGAGTCAACACGATAAAGGACAGCGAAATGCAACAGCTCGCCGAATACTTCGGAGTTGATTACAGAAAAGACTTTTTGAATTTGTAAAAAACAAGGTGCAATTCATTCGGAATTGCACCTTTCTTTATTTTTTCGCTTTAATGCAGTGCCTTTGTGGGGCAGTTTTTTGTACACTCGTAGCAGAGAATACACTCTGTTCCGTTTTTTCGCTTGCGTGAATCCTTGTTAACCTCAACATCCATTGGGCATACTTTCAGGCACTTGCCGCAATGAACGCATTTGCTCTCGTCACAGTGGACGCGCAGAAGCGAAAAATAACTCATGGGCTTCAGAAATACTGTGATAGGGCAGAGATATTTGCAGAATGCGCGGTTATCCTTAAATATAAAGGCAAGCGCAATTCCGGATATATAGTAAAGCGCATTTCCGGCGAGAAACAGCCAAAACATAATTTTCTCAAGATTTGCGACCTTGAACAAAAACAGACCCGACACAAGAGCCAATGATAACGCAAACATCACATAGCGCAGAATTCCGAGCTTTTCTTTTCGCGGCTTCCGTGGTTGCTTATAAGGAAGAAAGTCCAAAACCATAGCCGTCCAACAGGCATAGCCGCACCATCCGCGTCCGAACAGCAGCGGTCCGAAGATTTTGGCCACGGCATAGTGAATGGTTGCTGCTTCAAAAACGCCGAGGAACAGATAGTACCAAAAGCCTTCAATCTGCATATTTTCTCGGGAGATTATGCCGAGATACAGCAGCATATAGCTTCCGACTGCCAGCTGTACAAAATGACGCGCATAGCGTTTCTCGGCGGTAAAAAGTGCCGTCCCCAATGCGAGACAGGTGCCTATGTAGCTGAAATTCAGCAAATAAAACAGATTATCCTTTATTAGCCATAGTGTGATTGCCACCGCTTCGAACAACAAAAACAGTAATACCGACACAAGGTATCTCGATAAACCCTTGTTATTTCCTTTCTCTTTTTTCTTTTTCATTGTTTTTTCCATCCTTTTTTCGTGAATATGAAACGGCTGATTTTATTCGGATTTATACCGATTCTTGTGCTGCTTTTAATGCCTGCGACAATATAACTATATACTGTAATTTTAAAGGTTATGAGCAAAATGTGCAACTGTAATTCTGTTAAAAAACGGTAAAAGCGCCGCAAATTGTGAAAATCGGTAATCGGTCTGAGGAAGCTCGGCCGTTTGGCATCGCCGAATATGCCGCAAACAATATCGACGTATTTATTATCGACTTGTTTAATAAAATAAAATAACGGACAAATAGGCATAATCCGGGGATTGTAAGATCGGCGGTATAATATAATAAGCCCAAATACGGCAACACGTACAAGATTTACGGATATTTTTTCGCATTTAGTTGCGAAAACGTTTCCGCTGTGATAAAATTCTTTTGTATTTTACGGGCGCGGCGGCTTTGCGCCTTTGCCTGCTTTAACGGAGTTGAGATTGATGAAAACTGCAGTTGTTACGGGCGGTTCGAGCGGAATAGGACTTTCCTGCTGCCGTAAGTTTCTTGAAAACGGATACAGGGTGTATGAGCTGAGCCGCCGCGAGCCGAAGATTCAAACGGTGGGCGTTAAGCATATCTCGTGCGACGTCACGGATGAGCACTCGGTTTCCGAGACATTCAAAAAAATATATAATGACAGCGGAAGCATTGATATACTTGTGAATAATGCAGGCTTCGGCATCTCAGGGGCGGTTGAATTCACAGAGCTTGCAGAAGCTAAAAAACAGTTTGACGTCAATTTCTTCGGCTGCTTTATTTGCTCAAAAAACGTAATTAAATATATGAGGCTTCAAGGCGGCGGAAGAATTGTTAATCTCAGCTCTCTCGCAGCTCCGCTTGCCATACCGTTTCAGGCGTTTTATTCGGCGTCAAAGGCGGCTGTAAATTCGCTGACTCTGGCTCTTGCAAACGAGGTGCGACCGTTTAATATAAAGGTCTGCGCCGTAATGCCGGGCGATGTTAAAACGGGTTTTACCGCGGCAAGAGAGAAAAATACCGCCGGTGACGAATTTTACGGCGAAACACTTAAAAGAGCGGTTGCCGGTATGGAGCGCGACGAGCAAAACGGTATGTCGCCGGACGATATAGCCGATGCGGTGTATGCTGCGGCAACCAAAGCTCGTCCGAAGCTTTTGTCTACAAAAGGCGCTAAATATCATCTGTTTTTGGCACTTTCAAAGGTATTGCCGGTTTCGCTTGTGAACATCATAGTCGGAAAGCTTTATTCTTAATAATTCGGGGCGTAAAGCAATACTGTTATTATCTGCTTTTGCCCCGTTTTCTTGTTATTCAATAAAAACACATTCGGAGGTACTATGCAAAATTTTATAGAGCTTATTCAGAATATCAACAGTAAGGTAAACAGCATCGTTTGGGGGCCTCCGATGCTCATATTGATGCTGCTTACCGGTCTTTATCTCACGTGCGGTACGCGATTTTTTCAAATACGCCGTTTTTGCTACACAATTAAAAATACGGTTGCCGCAATTTTTAAAGACCGCAAGGTAACAAAAACCAAGGACGAAAAAGCCATATCGCAGTTCCAGGCACTTGCAACGGCTCTCGCCGCAACGGTAGGCACGGGCAACATTGTAGGCGTAGCCACCGCTATTTCCTCCGGCGGAGCGGGTGCGGTATTTTGGATGTGGATTTCTGCTTTGCTCGGTATGATGACGAGCTTTTCCGAAAATGCGCTCGGCATATATTTCCGCAGAAAAAACGAAAAAGGCGAGTGGGTGGGCGGCCCTATGTATTATATCGAAAAGGGACTCGGCCAAAAGTGGCTTGCGGTTATATTTTCTGTTTTTTGTCTGTTCGCATCGTTCGGAATAGGCTCGGTAGCTCAGGTCAACGGAATATCCACGGCACTTAAGGGTTCGTTTAATATACCGGGCGTTGCCACGGGGATAGTCGTTTGTGCCCTCATAGCCGTTATAATTTACGGCGGACTGAAAAGAATAGTCACGGTGACGGAAAAATTTGTGCCTTTTATGGCGGCGTTTTACATAATAGGCGCGCTTATAATAATAATCGTAAACTTCCGCCATATAGGCGACGCTTTCGGCGAGATATTTTCAGGGGCGTTCAGTATGCGCTCCGTCGGAGGAGGCGTTATGGGATACGGTATTTCAAGAGCCATGCGTTTCGGTGTGGCGCGCGGAGTATTTTCTAATGAGGCGGGCCTCGGCTCGTCGGTAATGGTCCATTCCTCCTCTGATGCCAAGGAACCCGTAACACAGGGTATGTGGGGCATATTTCAGGTGTTTTTTGACACCATTGTTATATGCACCCTTACGGCACTCGTAATACTGACTACCGGGGCAAATCTGCAAAGCGGACTTGAGGGAGTTAATATAACAATATATGCCTTTGAGAGCGTGCTCGGCAAATGGGGCTCTTATATAGTATCCATAGGTATAGTTATGTTCGCTTTTTCAACCATACTCGGCTGGTCGGTGTACGGCTCGCGCGCCGCAGAATATATAGGCGGAAAAAAGCTGACTGCGGTGTATAAAATAATATTTCTCGCAATGACATTTATAGGTGCCGTGTCGAGCATTCAGCTTGTTTGGGATCTTTCCGATACGTTTAACGGCCTTATGGCTTTGCCGAACCTTATAGGTCTGTTGCTTTTGTCGGGGACGGTGTTTAAAATAACCAAAAACTACGAGCAGAGAGTGATAGGCGGCAAAAAGATAAAGCCGATGCTGTCTTTTTATGACCGTGAGAAATAATTTTCGGTATTCACATTTAACTCCGAATTTGATATAATATACGGGATTTAAAAAGATAAAAGAGGAAATTTATGTCAGGTAAAAAGGACTACATCAGAAATTTTTGCATAATTGCCCATATCGACCACGGCAAGAGTACGCTTGCCGACCGTTTGTTGGAGCTTACGGACTCCGTAGCGAAGCGCGATATGGAGGCGCAGCTTCTTGACAATATGGATATTGAGCGTGAACGCGGCATAACCATTAAGGCACGTGCCGTAAAGCTTGATTACAAGGCTGCCGACGGCAAAAAATATGAACTGAACTTAATAGACACTCCCGGTCATGTTGACTTCAACTATGAGGTGTCGCGTTCCCTTGCGGCATGCGAGGGAGCTGTGCTGATAGTTGACGCGTCACAGGGGATAGAGGCTCAAACTCTTGCAAATACCTACCTTGCGCTTGACCACGACCTTGAAATTGTACCGGTAATAAATAAAATCGACCTTCCCGCCGCAGAGCCGGAGCGCGTTGCCAAAGAAGTGGAGGACGTTATAGGCATACCGTGTATGGATTCGCCGCGAATTTCGGCAAAAACGGGCGAGAATGTCCCCGCTGTGCTCGAGGAAATCGTAAACCTTGTGCCGCCTCCGGATGATAACGATTCAAAGCCGCTCAGAGCGCTTGTATTTGACTCCGTATATGACAGCTATCGCGGTGTAATTGTCTATGTCAGAATAGTTGACGGTGTGGTAAGGCCGGGGCAGACCATGCGTCTTATGGCTACGGGTGCCGAATTTACAATTGTGGAAACGGGATATATGCGCGCCAAGAGCTTGGAGCCGACAAAGCAGCTGTCCTCGGGCGAGGTCGGTTATATCACCGCTTCGATTAAAACCGTAGGCGATGCGCGCGTAGGCGATACCGTGACTCTTGCCGAGAATCCGGCTTCGGAGCCGCTTGCAGGATATCGCAAGGTAAATCCGATGGTTTTCTGCGGAATTTATCCGGCGGACGGAGCGGATTATGAGGCTCTTAGGGATGCTCTTGCCAAATTACAGCTGAATGACGCCTCGCTCTCGTTTGAACCCGAGACGTCAAGTGCCCTCGGCTTCGGCTTCAGGTGCGGTTTCTTGGGGCTTTTGCACCTTGAAATCATACAGGAACGCCTCGAGAGAGAGTATGACCTCGACCTCGTAACAACAATACCTTCGGTTGTTTACAAAATACATCTTACCGACGGGAACGTAGTCGAAATAGACAATCCGTGCAACTACCCCGACCCCGCAACAATCGATTTTGCGGAGGAACCCATGGTGGAGGCTCACATCTTTTCTCCTAAGGATTATGTGGGAGCCATAATGGACCTTTGCCAGGACAGACGCGGCGAATATAAAGAAATGACGTATCTTGACGCCGACAGGGTGGACTTAAAATATATACTTCCGCTTAACGAAATAATCTATGACTTCTTTGACGTCTTAAAATCGCGTACGCGCGGCTATGCTTCGTTTGACTATGAGCTTTGCGGCTACCAAAGGTCAAGCCTTGTAAAGCTCGACGTTCTTTTGAACGGCGATATGATAGACGCCCTCTCGTTTATTATTCACTCAGAAAAGGCATATCCGAGAGCGCGCAGAATAGCCGAGAAGCTTAAGGACAATATTCCGCGCCAGATGTTTGAAATCCCCATTCAGATAGCCGTGGGCGGCAAGGTAATAGCGCGCGAAACCGTAAAGGCAATGCGTAAGGACGTGCTCGCTAAATGCTACGGCGGCGATATAACGCGTAAAAAGAAGCTGCTTGAAAAGCAAAAAGAGGGTAAAAAGCGTATGCGCAAGTTCGGTACGGTAGAAGTTCCGCAAGAAGCGTTTATGGCTGTGCTTAAATTAGACGATGAATAATATAGGACTGTATATTCACATTCCGTTTTGCAATTCAAAGTGCCCGTATTGCGATTTTTACTCGTTTCGCGCCGATGACGATACAAAAAACAGATATGTTTCGGCTGTTTTGCGAGAGCTTCGGAACAAATCAAAACAGCTTAATTGTAAAGCCGATACACTTTGCATTGGCGGCGGAACCCCGTCGGTTTTGGCTCCGGATTATCTTTGCCAAATCATAAATGGCGCAAAATCAACGTTTTTGACCGATGATGCGGAAATAACGGTAGAGTGCAACCCGTTTTCGCTCGGCGACGAATTCTTTGAAAAAGTAAGCGAGTGTAAAGTAAATAGGCTTTCCATAGGTTTGCAGTCGGCAAATGACGGCGAACGTAGGCTTTTAGGCAGACGAGCCGGCAAAAGCGAGGTTCAAAGTGTCGTTTCACGGGCAAAAAAAGCGGGAATAAATAATATTTCACTTGATGTCATGCTCGGCGTGCCGGGTCAAACAAAAGAGAGCCTTAAAAGCACGCTTGATTTCTGCATTTCTTCGGGTGTGCCGCATCTCAGCTGCTACATTCTCAAAATAGAGGAGAATACGCCGTTTTTTCGTATGAGAGACAAATTGCCGTTCCCCTCTGACGACGATACGGCCGATATGTACCTTTTTATGTGCGAATACCTCGAAGAACACGGTATTATGCAGTATGAAATATCAAATTTTGCGGTTCCCGGCTTTGAGAGCCGCCACAATCTGAAATATTGGCACGATGAGGAGTACCTCGGCATAGGTGCTTCGGCACATTCGTTTTTAGGCGGAAAACGCACATATTATCCGCGTGATATTGAGTATTTCATAAGCGGCAACGAGCGTTTAACAGAGGGTGACGGCGGCGACGAAGAGGAATTTTGTATGCTCGCTTTAAGGCTTCGCGAGGGGCTTACTCAAGAGCGTTTTTACGCCCGTTTTCATCACGGCATACCGCAAAAAATGCTTGAAAGCGCAAAGCAATACGAAAAATACGGGCTTTGCAGCTGTGAGAGCGGCGGAATTTCTCTGACGCGGCGCGGATTTTTACTCTCCAACTCCGTAATATCCGAAATTATCTTATAGATATAAATATTTCAGGGCTTGTAATTTGCTTTACAAGCCCGTTTTTTTGTGCTTTTCGGGCGTTTGTGAAATTAAAACGGCTTTTTGTTACAATGGCGTTTTTTTGTCGCACAGCACGTGATAAAATCAAGAGGCTAAACGGAAGAGTTCTATGAAAGAGAATTGATTACATAGAATTTCCGGCGTATAATTTGTAAAAGATTACCAAAAGCGGCTGCAATTTTTGTCGAAGTGTGCTTGCAATCTAAAATTTTACATATTTTCATTTTAAAATGACAAAAGAATGTCAAACTGCGTTCACAATTTGTTAACATTTGGTTTAAAGACTATTTAAAATGTGTTTTTAAATTAGATAAAAACTCTTTACACCAAAGCATTTTTAGTGTAAACTTAAGTATAAATATACGGTGTAATAGTGTACCCATTTGCGCCTTAAAATCGGTAAATAGATGCTCTTTCGCAAAATGATGAGAAACAAGCGTTAAAGCAAACCCGAAGCGGTGCGGATTTATCGTATACTATTATATATAGCGTTTTTAATCAATTTATCGGAGGTTTTTTATTTGGCAGATCTTATATTTCGGCATCTTACCGGAGCCGATGGCGAGGGCGTTTACAAAAACGGCAAAACCGGCTTCTCGGTTTCTTATTTCAAAAAGAAAGAAATAGACTCGCGCTATCCCTCGGGCGGCTATATGGTTGTCGGTCAAATAGGCAAGGGCAAACGCGAAATCGGTGATTTGCAGTCTGACGACGGGCAAACCGAAAAGGTGTATGCCGCAACGAAAATGCCTCATACAGCGGTAGTCGGCTACATAGAGACAGAGGCTGACAAATTCATTGCGATAGTTAAAGACAGACTCTTGCTTTGGCTTTTGTTTGCGCTTTTGATAGCGGCACTTATAATAGGTCTTATATTCCTTTTAAAGGCCGTTATACCGACAGGCGGCGATGGCGGAACCACAACGCCCCCCGCAGGCGTAATCGACCAAAATGCCGTATTGGGCGAGGGCGAAATCTCGATTCCTGATAAAACAAAAACAAGGGGCAGGCAGATAAAGGTCTACGGTATTCCCGAGCTTCCCTTGGCGGCAAATACCAAGGAGCAAAGCTTTGTATTCTCAAACCCCGAGGAAAACCCGTGCTTCTTTGTTATAGAAATAGAGCTTTCAGATACAGGCGAGGTTATATATACCTCAAATCTCTTGCCGCCCGGCTATTCAATATCAAAGTTCACGCTGAACCGTGAGCTTGCGGCAGGAACTTATCCTGCAACAATCCATGTTAAGACATACAGCTTTGATAAAGAGCAGCGTAAACTTAACAATATGGATTTAAAAACGACCATCGTGGTTTCATAAGAAACTATATTCAAAATACAGATTTTGAGGAAAGGAGTTGCAGTTTATGCAAAAAATTTCAAAGATTAAAATCGGAAAAAGCATAACTGCTGTGCTGCTTTGCGTAGTGCTTTTGGTAACGTCGATTCCCATGGTTCTCGCGGCCGGCGAGGGCGAATATGACCCGATACCGACCTTTACCGAATCGGATAAAAGGGAAGCGGCTGCAACACTTAATGACGACGGCGGAATTACGGTCAGCTTCCCCGCGGCTAAGGTTAGCGAGCGCAAAACCGGCACAAAAACAATTGACGGGTATATGTTAGAGCTTGTTGATCTCGGAACATATACCGAAGTTCACACAAGCACGGTTTTGCTGCGCAAGATGGTTAGTCCCACCGGTACCGCACCGTACACGGCTGAGATTACGGCAGACGAAATCAAAACAAAGGTGCCTGCGGGTCTGTCTGACGATCACCGTTACAATATTACGATAACGGCGTACGACAGCGACGGCTGGTTCTCGGAGGCTGTTAACGCATACGTTTCGGATGCTCCGACTTATGTATACGATGCGGACGCTTATGCCCCCGTTACAAACAACGTTCTTGCCGTGCGTGAAGTCCTTACTTTTGATAAAAAAGGTAACGCAGATGACAACGGTTCGTTTTCGGATACCGGAATCAACGAGAGAACCGCCGAAGTCAACAATGTACGCAGTACGTCAGGCTCACTTGACTATATGCAGGAGGGTAATCACCTTTCATTCGAAGGCAGAACCGATGGTGTAGGCGTTAAAGACACGGGCAACAGCTACGGCTACGCAATGCGTATCGAGTCCGCCGCAACCACCGACAGCCCTCAGTCCTTTGATACGTCATGGAGCCGTCAGACTTGGGACCCGACGGGTGCTTCCGAGATTTGGTACTATCTCGACTTCTCCGAGGTCAGCGTAACGGGGCTTTCATTCCGCCTTCGTTCAAACGAAAAGTATTTTGCACAGGATTTTGACAACAGCTACAGTGAAAGCAGTAATGCTTTTAACAGATACGGCGATATAATTTACTCAACTGTCGGCACCACAAAAGCAGGCTATATGGGTGAGGCCCCATATTTATTCCTGCAGCAAACGGACGGCAGCTGGAAAAAGGTTATGTTAAACGACGGTACCGTTGACCTTGACCATTTCAAGGGATATGTCCGCATACCGCTTCAGTTTATGTGCTCCGAAACCGACTCCGTTGTCACGGAGTCCAACGAGGATTTCGGTGTAGAAAAGCCTATGCCCGATATGTATGTGTGGAACAGCTCGGATAAAACTAAAGCAAATGCCAACAAGTATTATAACGAGAAAATTAAGCTTTCGCAGTCGGTAGTTGTTGACCCTGCCGGTACTTCGATATCCGATGCTCTGCTTATTAGACGCTATTCCTTCAGAATTAACAAGACATCATGGACTAGCGGTGCTTATTATATCGACGGCGGCACAATGCTCGCTCCGTGCATAAATACGGCGGACGGCAGCAAAACAACAGCCAATTCGCCCAGAAGAGCTTATATCGATAAGGCCAAAATCGGAGAAGTCGATGAAAACGGCAGATCCAAAGCAGTAGTAAACCGTGAAAACGGCTACAAGGCTATTGAGGACATTATGTCCGCAGGCTTTAAGTTTACGGGTTGCACATATGATCCGGCTTCTACGAGCCTTGAAACCAACAACGGCAGCGTAGGTAAAAAGATTTTCCTTGATAATGTATTGTTCTACCGTACAGACGGTCAGAAATACAGCGAAAATACCCTTAACGGAGCAACAAACACAGGCACGCCCGTTAAGACATATTATGACCAGGAAACAGAAATTCCGCGCGCTATTTTCAATGCCTGCCAAAAGTACATTGAAAATCCGAACTCCTACGATTACCGCGCCGTTAAGTATATCGAGGACTTGATAGCCGGTTATAAAAAATCAATTGAGGAATATAACAAATCCGAAGAAGCCGGAAAATCCGGTATAATCGATGCATCCTTCCTTGAGGATTCTGCGCTCGATACCAAGGCGGCAGCACTCGGTATGGCCGAGGATTGGGAAAAGTTCAAGACCGCCAAGCAGGCTTGTATAGACGGTAAAACCTACGGCTCTGCTAACTCGGGTGCAGAGGATTTCATTCCGATGATTGCAGCTAAGCTTGAGCAGCTTCCCGATTTCAACGATAATACTCTCGCGGTAAGCGATGAGGATAAAGCCGTTGTTAAGAGCCTTTATGAGGTTTATATCCGCCTTAACTTAAGCCAGCTCACTATGCTCGGCAGAGCGGAAGAGGAGAAACTCTTAAAGTACTTCAGCTTCATAGAAGAAGAGCTTGCCGACAACTCTGTTGTAATAGGTCAAGCGCTTACAAACAATAAGGTTATACCGTTCGGCGACTTCAGCTCCTTGGAAAAAGGCACCAGAAGCTGGCAGTTTGAAAACTCAAAATATACCGGCCAGGTAGGTAAGGATTACTATTATTCTAAGGGATATTTGACATATCAGGTTCCCTTTGCTTCACTTTCGGCACATCGTGAAGATACCGCAACGCCTACACTTATACCGACCGGCGCTCTCGGTAATGACCCGCAGAGAAACGGTATTACAAGCTATCGCCAAAACGGTACCTCGGCAATCATTACGTCAAACGGTCTTGAGGGCAGAAACGCCGCAACGGTCACTGTAAATAACCAGTACGCCGAAGACAGAAAAGGCTGGTATAACTGCATAAGCATTACAAAGGGACTTGTTGACAAAGAACCGAGCAGCAGCGGCGATTACTCCGCGCTGAGAGCCAACAATATGTCGTCTGAGAGTCTCGGCGATTTTGCTAAGTCGTATACCAAAAATGACATAGGCGAAACCGACCGTCTGGCGCTTGTATTCTACGCCGATTTCTCTCAGCTTGATACCTTTACAATGGCGTTTAATATCAGCTCATACTATGAAGGCGCCGCCGAGGACTACACCCTCGACTTCGGCAGCAACAACGCGGCTTCTTACTTCTATCTCATTAACCCCAAGACGGGTGAATGGGCTAAATGTACTCCCAAGGATGAAAGCAAGAGAAGAATTTACGCTTACACCTCGGAGTACGGCATAGATACGGGAGACGGCGATTACCTGACCCTTTCTCACTACAAGGGCTATGTTATGGTTCCGCTCTTCCAGTTCTCGAGAGGCGTTCAGGGTATTTCGGCAACCTCTAACTATCGTATAGATGAAAAAGCCGAGTCCCTTAACAACATTTTCCGTGTTACCATAGGTATAGCGCCCTTGTCAAATTACGACGATTCGTCCGTAAACGGAAAGAGCGCAGCCGCAATGAACGGTAAGAGCTTTACAATAGGCTCTGTCGGCTTTACATACAGACAGGGTACCTCGGCATACGGCGCAGGCGTACAAAACAGAACCGGCGACGTTTCGTTCGACGATTATGCACAGGTTAAGTCTCTTACTTCAATGCAGTTTGAAAACGCGGTAGCGGATGTTGATATTTATAAAGCGAACACTCGTACCGAAAAGATAAACAAGGCACTTGCTCTTTATGCGCAGCTTTCGGATTATCAAAAGACAATACCGTCCGTTGCAAGAGCATACAGCGTGCTTCAAAAGTACAAGAGCATCGACGACGGCATCACTTTGCTCGATCAGCCGCAAATTGCGGTTGCCGATTTGAAACCTTTGATTGAGGCTATGCCGGCTGCAGCAACCGGCGGTTCCGTAACAGGCAGCAACGCCTTACCTTATCCCGGTTTTGTTATCGGCACCGATGAGAGCGGAACAGAGAAGCCGCTTATAAATTACGGCGCATATTCTCTCACCGCGGCTGACGTACAGAACATAATCAATTGGTATGAGCAGTCTTATGAGCGCTATACCGACGAGGCGATTGCGGCGCTCGGTGCGGAGAACGTCACAAAAATGGAAAACCTTTATAAGGTTGCAAAACGTTTGAGACTTCTCGAAAATTATCGTGACGGCTACACGAGTGACTCCGGTACCGCTATAACCAGTATTAAAGACCTTAACACTCTTGTTGCTTCAATGTACGGCGAGACCGGTAAAGCGACCGACCTTACGACCGACTGCAGACTTATGCCTACCGGTCAGACCGCGGCGCTTGAAAACTACCTCGAAAAGTATAACGACCTTGATTATTACGCTAAGTATATCTTAACTGATAAGGCCGACAAATTTGCAAGTGCTCCTCAGTATAAGAATTATGCTAAGGCGGCCGAGGCGGTTAACAAGGTGCTTGCCAACATCAAAACTTACACCGACGACATCACCGGTAAGACGGTTAAGGGCGGCGTTGTTAGACTTGAAGAAAAGTACACGGCTCTTTACAATACCGTTAAGGGTCAAATGGACAATAGCGGTATTCAGGACCTCACCGCAATAACGGAAGCGGTTGAAGAGTACAATTCGTTTAAGGGCTATATAAGGCAGGTTCAAGAGGTTAACGACGGTAACATCGTTAATTCCTCGGACGGCGAAGCTCTCCACGGTATTATAGATACCCTCCGTATTTTCCCGAACTTTGTTTCGGAGGTAGACAAAGACAGCGTCGCTCTCAATAAGGATGCAACAACGGGAACCGCAGTCTTTACTCTTTCAAATGCCGTTAACTATCCGGACGGAAGCTACACACTTCGTGTAACCTCTAAAAACGGAGGTCTTAAGGACGTTTCAGGCAACATCCTCGATTACAACGTTGCAATGACGGGTGCGATTGAAAAGACCGTAACGGCAAAAGCTCTTAACACTTCTCCCGAAACCGCGGATGTCGCAAATAACACCGCTTCGGCGGCAGCTCCCAAGGCAATAAACTTTACGTTTACCGTCACGGGCGTTACCGTAACGAGTGAAGATGTTATTACAATAGAGCTTATCGATAATGCTACCGGTGAGGTTGCTGTTGACAAGACAACAAACGAGCCTGTCAGAAAAACAATCAATATTCATTTTGCCGCAGACGACTTCTTTGAGGTTACAATTCCTGCGGAAATAGATGTTCCTTGGGGCGAGACGGAAGCCGTTGATGTTTCCTATAAGGTTACGTCTTCACTTGATACGGGCAGCAAGATTGGTGTTTCCGTAGCACGCAGCGCTTCTGTCGCAAATGACACTCTTACCAATGCAGCAACATCGACATACGCTCTTCCGTATACTTCACAGAACTTTACTTCCACAGAATTTACAGGTAAAAATGAGGGAGCGCTTCCCGCTCAAAAACCGTCATTGACGATTTCCGGTTGGACGGACGCTCCGATAGCCGAGTATTCGACTACTCTTACTTATACCGTAGATTACACTAAAGGTTAATTAACAAATTAAATGCTTTATCAAGACCATAAGGAGGTGGTTCTATGAAGAAAACATTATCAGTTTTGCTCTCAGTGCTTTTATTGTCGCTCGTGACTGTTCCGTCTTTCGCGGCTCCGGCTACGCTGAACAAAGAGAACCCCGTAGGCTCCGTAAAGATTTTTACCGGCGAGGGCAAACAGGATGAGTATGAGCTTACAATTCCTGCCGATACCGAAATACCGTGGGAAGCTACTTCTTACGCAATAGGTAAGGTTACGGCAACTAAAATGTGGCTGTCTCCCGGCAAGACCGTTAAGGTGGCTGTTACGTCGCTCAACGGCTCAAAGCTTGTCAACACTTTGGACAGCTCAAAGACTATCGCCTACACGCTTACAGGCGCAGAGCAAATGGCGTTTTTACCGGGCGATTATATGAAGTCTTATGACCTCTCCGTGAACATCGCAGAGGCTGAATGGCAAAAAGCCGCTTCGGGTGAGCATACAGATGTTCTTACCTTTACGGCAGAATATACTAACGCGTAATAAATATAAGGAGATAAATTATGAAAAAGCTTATTTCTATCGCACTCGCAGCGGCCATGCTCGCAGCTGTTTCGGTTCCCGCTTTTGCAGCTAATCCCATAACCAAGGAAACAGAGCAGACCGGCACAACCATAATTAAGACATCCACAAAAACAGGCCCCGATTCGCCTGAGGATGTTGCTGTCAGATACACCGTTTCTATTCCGGCAGATACAGAAATTTACTGGGGCACAGAGGAGACAAATCTTGTTTACTCTGTTGAGTCTCACCTCAAGAGAGGCCAGGCTCTCAAGGTTACCGTAGCAGGCACAGGCTCTATGAAGACCGATGCTGCAGCAGGCGAGGTTTACACTCTTCCCTATACTCTTTCGGGTGACAACGCTTTCACGGCAGACAGCCCCGTAGTTTACGGCAACAAGGAAACTCCGGCCGTTGACAAAAATCTCAAGGTTACAATAAGCAGCGAGGACTGGAACAGAGCTGTTGTTGATGTTTACAACGACACCCTTACCTTTACCGCTGAGGTTTAATTATTGAAAGGAGACTAATATAATGAAAAAGCTTATTTCAATCGCACTTGCAGCGGTTATGCTTGCAGCAGCTTCGGTTCCCGCTTTCGCAGCTAACCCCATAACCAAGGAAACTGACAATACCGGTACAGCTATTGTTAAGACCGCCACAAAAACAGGCCCCGATGCTCCCGAAGACGACGCTGTTAAATACACCGTTACAATTCCGGCCGATACCACAATTTACTGGGGCGCAGAGGAAACAGCTCTTGACGGATTTTCTGTTGAGTCTCACCTTAAATACGGCCAGAAGCTTAAAATCGGCGTTGAGGGCTCAAGACTTATGAAGCTTACCGAGGATGCAAACGAGACATTGGCTTACGATTTCTCGGCTGACTCTAACCTCGAATTTATAGCTGACAGCCCCGTTATCAATCCCGCAAAGGCACTTACCCTCAAGGTTAAGGTTGCCGCAGACGATTGGAACAACGCTATCGTCGGCGAGTACAGCGATACTCTTACCTTCACCGTAAGCCTTTGATTTTGAAAGGAGATAACCACAATGAAAAAATTACTTTCAATAGCTCTTGCGGCGGCAATGCTCGCAGCGGTTTCCGTTCCGTCATTTGCAGTTGATAAGACGCTTACAAGCGACCATACCTCCGATACGGCTAAGGTTATTACTTCTACAAAAACCGGTCCTGACGGTCCCGAGGCTACTTCTTACACGGTAACCTTCCCGGCAGAAACCACTATTTACTGGGGCAAAGAGAGCACAGACTTTACATACAACGTAAAGTGCCAGCTCAAATCAAACGACCGTCTTAATGTTACGGTAGCAAAGGAAGACGGTACAACCGACCTCAAGGCTATCGCATCAGGCAATACCGCTACTCTTCCTTTCAGCGTAGCAGGCACCACAGCTTATACTTCAGCCTCTGCAGTTGTTGCAGATGAAGCTGTTAACGCAGCAGTAAACATTGCCTCAGCTGATTGGGCAAAGGTTCCGGTAGATGAGTACGAGGGTAATCTTACACTTACGGTTTCGATAGCTCCCGCTACAATCTAAGAGTCGGAAACCCTTTCAAAATACAAGGAGAACCAATTATGAAAAAAATTCTTTCAATAGTCATTGCGGCTGTGATGCTCTTGGCTATATCGGTTCCCGCTTTTGCTGCAACTGCGACAATAGATCAGTCTACTTCCGGTGGCGTCGGTAACTCCTCGGTAGTTACCGACCGAAGCGGAATAAGCGGTACCTTTACCGTTTCTTATCCCGCCGAAACCACCATTTATTGGGGCACCGAAAGTACCGAAATCGGTTACACTGTATCGAGTACGCTTGTGAGCGGCAATAACCTTCGTGTTACTGTAGCTCAGGACAACGCAAATCTCCATACAGGCGGCGGCAGACTTCTTCCTTACACTATAGCCGGTGATACCAACATAACAACCGGTCACGAGACAGTTACCAACAGCGCATATTCGGTAAATGTCAATATTACTAAGGAAAACTGGGGATCCGTTTCCATTGATGAGTATGAAGATACTCTCACATTTACAGCTTCTGTTGAAGCGATAGCTTAATTTTTTAATCCTAAAAGGAGTTATATTATGAAAAAGTTACTTTCATTAGTTCTTGCGGCGGCTATGCTTGCGGCAGTTTCAGTTCCGTCCTTTGCAGCTGAAATCAATAAGGATACAGCGGACGGCAAGGGTGTCGCAACCGTTAAGACCGATACAACAAACGTTCCCGCAGACGGTTATTTCACAGTAACATATCCTGCTGAAATGAGCGTTAAATGGGGCGCTGAAACCACAGCCTTCACCTACAATGTTACGTCAACTCTCAAGACCGGCAAATGTCTTTCCGTTTCGGTTGCTTCGGAGGCTGGCAAAATGAAGCCCGCTACCGATAACGGCTATACCATTCCTTACGCCTTCAGCGGCGACACTTCCGTTAAGACTGCTGCCGAGGTAGTTAACAATACTTACAACATTAACGTTGACGTTGCAGCAGCAGCTTGGAACGCTACCATCACCGATTACAGCGATGCTACCGTTACCTTCACAGCAGCAGTTGTTGACAAATAATTTATTCAACATTAAACATTAAGTACATCAAGGAGTTATAATTATGAAAAAGATAGTATCAATTCTTCTTGCTGTTATGATGATAGCCGCTATTGCGGTTCCCTCATTCGCAGCTACAATAACCAAGGAATCAGACCCCAAGACCGCCGATGTTCAGGTTAAGACAAAGACAACCGATAAGGAGAACAACGATCCCGAAAACTACACCGTTACCATTCCTGCTGAGATCACAGTTGCTTGGAACGACACAACAGCTCAGGACGCTTCTTACACCGTTGATTCTCAGCTTAAGCTCGGCGCTAAGCTCAAGGTTTCGGCTGCTGCTAAGGACGCAGGCAAAATGACAAACGCTGCTACCGATAAATTCCTCACCTTCACCGTAGCAGGCGGAGAAGTTGCTGAATATCCCGAGCTTAACAACGCTGTTAAGTCTGCAACAACCGTTACAATCGCTGACTTCAATGCTCCCATAGCTGAGTATGTCGGCCACATGCTTTATACCGTAGAGTACGTTCCTGCATAATTATTGCCAGATTTTGATTTTTAAAATTTTTAAGGAGGTGGTTTCATGAAAAAGGCTTGCAGTGTGCTGTTGTCTGTTTTGCTTATATTCACCATGCAGCTTTGCGTTTTCGCCGAGGCAGGTGAAATCGGTAAAACACAGCTTAAAACTGTAGTCCCGAATACCCATGAAATTACCGTAACGTATAACGACGGAGGTTATGTCCTTAAAGACGGCAACCTTATTGCAAGCGGTGCTAAGTTCGCCGTTGACCGTTTTGATTCGCTTTCTCTCGGAGCTGTTGCAAAGCTTGACAGCCACCTTGAGCGTGTCACGGTAAACGGTAAAGATTATACCGGTAAATTGCAGTACGGTATGTTGAGATTTGATTCGGTTACCACCAATATGAACATTGTGTTCACATTTAAAAAATGCTTCGGACCCACAGAGCCGACTACAAATCCCACAGAACCTACCGAGCCTACAAGACCCACAGAGCCGACAGCTCCGACAGATCCCTCAGGCACTACAAATCCCGGCGGAGATCACGAAGATCCTTGTGTTCGTATGGGTATGAATGGTAATGTGTATCGCGGTAAAAACCTTTTCCCGGGCGCTAAGCTCGACATTGACCTCGGCGAAATCAAGGCTGAGGCAGGAAAAGACGGTGCATACAGCGTTGACGTTATTAAAGACGGTTTCCATGTTGTAACAATTACCGACGAAAACGGTGAAGTAGCCGGCAAGACTACTTTCTCGGTAAGCGTAAGTGATACGGCAACAGAAACAACCGTTATTAAACTTGATGACGGCTCGCAGATTGCAATTGTTCCGAAGGGCACCAATACCTTATGGCTCGACTTTGTCGTTAACGACGACGGTACTATTAATATTGTTCCCGGCACACCCGTAGAGGAGCCGACAAACGAAGTTCCGGTAACCAAACCGAGCGACAGCGGCAACCCGATAATTAATAACCCGGTAATATCCAAAACCGGTGAACTTATCCGTGAAAATCCGCTCGCCGCAGCTGCTGTTTTCCTTTGTGGATTGTCACTTATATTCTTCATAATTCTTCGTAAAAAACGTAAGGATGACGAGGAAGAGGAAAACACAAAACCCGTTTGCTGATATAAACGATAATAAATAAGTTTAAAATACCCCGACTGCGGTCGGGGTATTTTTATGTGTATCGGCATTGCAAACGGTGATGTGTTATGTTATAATACTTTGTCAGAACTTAAACGGGTAAAAGACCGAGGTTCGTCTTCTTGAAAGAGGTGGCTGTATGCCCATAAAAATAGATAATCAGCTTCCGGCGCATCATAGCCTGGAGCTTGAAAATATATTTGTTATGACGGAGGACAGAGCCGTCAAGCAGGACATTCGTCCGCTTAAAATTATAATACTGAATTTAATGCCTACAAAAATTGAGACCGAAACTCAGCTTTTAAGGCTTCTCAGTAATTCTCCGCTTCAGCTTGAAATAGACTTGCTGCAGGTAAAAAGCCATATTTCAAAAAATGTGTCAAGGGAGCATATGCTCAAATTCTACAAAACCTATGACGATGTCAAGGACGAAAAATTCGACGGTATGATAGTTACCGGAGCGCCCGTTGAGATGATGGACTTCGAAGAGGTCGATTATTGGGACGAGCTCTGCAAAATATTTGATTGGGCAAAAACAAATGTGTATTCCACATTTAATATATGCTGGGGAGCGCAGGCTGCGCTTTACTATAATTACGGTATTCCGAAGCATCTGCTTCCCGAGAAGGTTTTCGGCGTATTTCGCCACCAACCGCTTGATTTGTATCATCCGCTTTTGCGCGGATTTTCCGATGTCTTTTATGTTCCGCATTCACGTCACACGGAAAACCGAAAAGAGGATATAATAAGAGTAAAGGATCTTCAGATTTTGTCTTATTCCGAGGAAGCCGGAGTCCATCTCGTGTCGGATATGGCGTGTCGCAATTTTTACTGTTCGGGTCATTGCGAATATGATAGCGACACCTTGGCTCGCGAGTACTTCCGTGATTTAAAGAAGGGCCTTGACATAAAGATGCCGCACAATTACTTCCCCGATAACGACATCAAAAAAACGCCCGTTGACACCTGGCGCGGTGCGGCAAGCCTGCTTTTCCAAAATTGGCTTAACTACTTTGTGTATCAAAAAACGCCTTATGACATAGCCGATATTAAATAGTCGGCGAGGCACTAAGCTTTATAAATATATAAAAATTATAAGTAAAGGAATTATATTTATGCTTCAATACGAAGAATTGAGACTGCGACTTATAAATCACGAAAAGACTCTTGATGACCTCTCCGAGGCTCTGGGTCTTGATAAGATGAAAGAAGAGATAGCGCAGCTTGAAAAAGAGCAGACTGTTGACGGCTTTTGGGATGATATAGCAAATTCTCAAAAGGTCGTTCAGCGCACAAGCAACCTCAAGAGCAAAGTGGCGGCTTATGAAAAGCTCAGGCAGGATTATGACGATGCGCTTGTTATGATTGAACTTTCAAATGAAGAAGAGGACGAGGGTATGCTCGATGAGTGCACCGAGAGCGTAGAAAAGTTTGAAAGTGATCTTGACACCATGACCCTTACAACTCTTTTGAGCGGTGAATATGATGCCAAAAATGCAATTCTTACTTTCCACGCCGGCGCAGGCGGAACGGAGGCGCAGGATTGGGCGCAGATGCTTTTCAGAATGTACTGCCGATGGGGCGAGCGTCACGGCTTTAAGGTTACTACGCTTGATTTCCTTGACGGCGACGAGGCAGGGCTCAAATCGGCAAGTATCCTCATAGAGGGCGAAAATGCCTACGGCTTTATGAAAAGTGAGACGGGCATACACCGTCTTGTAAGAGTTTCCCCGTTTGATGCGGCAGGCAGACGCCATACCTCTTTTGCTTCGGTTGAAGTAATGCCCGAAATCGATGATACGGTCGAGGTTGAAATAGCTCCGGAGGACATTAAAATGGATGTTTACCGTTCAAGCGGTGCAGGCGGTCAAAAGGTAAACAAAACCTCATCTGCCGTAAGACTTACTCATATCCCGACGGGAATTGTTGTAGCATGCCAGGTTGAGAGAAGTCAGCATCAGAACCGAGAGGTTGCCATGAGAATGTTAAAATCCAAGCTTCTTGAAATCAAGGAGCGCGAGCATCTTGACAAAATTTCGGATATTAAGGGCGACCAAAAAGAGATAGGCTGGGGCAATCAGATACGTTCGTATGTATTTATGCCGTACACACTTGTCAAGGATAACCGCACGGGCTACGAAATGGGTAACATCAATGCGGTTATGGACGGCGATATTGACGGTTTCATAAATGCATATCTCAAAATGCAGTCTCAGAAAAAGCTTGAGGAATAAACGCTTTATCAGTGCGGTAAGGCAGTATATCAATATGTTATTAAAGCGCGAAGTGTGTAATTTCGCGCTTTTTTGTTTGTTCGTATTTGTATAATCACTAAAACACAGACCGGCTTATAATACTATTTGTAAAAATGTGTGCATTGAAAAAATATGTAGAATTTGTTATTATTTATATGTAAAAACGGCTTTTTATGGAAAGGTAGATCTGTATGCAAAAAACATCAACCAGGATTTTGAGTGTTTTGCTGTCTGTCCTTATGCTGTTGACTTTGGTTCCGTCTGCTCTTGTGAGCTACGCGGCAGAAGTCTCGCTTAACATTACGGACGAAAACGGTAATGACATTACCGAAATACAGCAGTTGACCGAGTATAAAACGCTTCAACTAAAGTATACCACGACAGGCGAATTGCCTGAGGGTACTACGGTAAAGTGGGAGAGTAACCTACCGCTTCTTGCCGACGTAGACGATAACGGTAAGGTTACGGCATATGATTCGTCAAAGACGGCTATAATTCAGCTTTGGCTTGATGAAAACGTGCGCGTGCTTCCTCTTGTAGGCGATAAAATGGCTGACGAGATTATGAAACAGCTTGAAAAGTCGGGCGTTAATCTTGACAGTATGAACGATGACCTGATAGTTTCTATTGTCAGAGGCATTGCAGGTGATACTCTTGCGGACAGCCTTGCGTCTGCTCTTGCCAATATGAATGTCGAAATAACGGCTACTATATATGACGCAAGCGGAGCAAAGCTTGCAAGTGACAAAATTAAAATAAAGGTTCAAAAGAGTGTTGTTGCGAACATCTTTCCGACCGGAACTCATATAACCAATAAAAAGAGCGTTCCTCTTACCGTTGCCGTGGGCAAAACGGTTCAGCTTTACGCGGCGGTAACACCGGTAAGACTTAAACACTCTGTAAAATGGGAGATGGGCGGCAGCGTATTTGATACAAGCTCCGGCAAGCGTGCAACGATTTCCGATACGGGACTTGTCACATTTACTTCAGCAGGCTCGGTAACGGTTAGGGCATATGACGCGAGCAATGTAGCTTTTGTAGATACCATAACCTTTAATGTAGTTGAGCAGAAGGATCTCCCGGTTGAATCCTTTGATATTATAAGCGGCACAAAAACCGTAACAGATTCATCCGTATCCGTAAGTGAAGGCTCCACAACGCAGCTTGCAATTACAAATGTTGTTCCCGCAGGAGCTTATACTGGCGACCTTACTTGGGAAATCGCCGATAAATCGATTGCCGTGGTTGATGCCTCCGGTACGGTCACCGGCCTTGACGGCGGCGACGGACTCGTTGAATACAGTAAATCCACAACCCTTACCGCAACGGCGGGCGGCGTTTCCAAAAATGTTACAATAAAGGTGTCAAGAGCCGGTGTTGTCGGCAGTATCTCCTCTGTTGAAATTGAGGGTAACAGTGCCGTTCCCAATGATACGCCGACTACCTTTAAGGCAAATGTGTTGCCGTCAAGACTTAACACAAACTCGTCGATAAAACGAGAGTGGGGACTTACAAATCCCGATACAAAAGAAATAATATGGGCAACCGCCGAGGCACCCGCCGAGACAAAGCTTGCTGCGCTTTCGTCCGACGGTGTATTCACCCCGAAATCGAGCGGTATTAGCGAAATACACGTAAGAGCAACTCTTAACGATAAAACCGTTGAGGACTCTCTTACCGTAACGGCGGGCAAGGCGATAACAGACTTCAGCATCGGCGGCAGCACAACGGTTAACGAGAGCAAGACCACGCAGCTTTCAATCGCGAATATAGCACCGTCCGATTACGACAAAGCACTTCTCGGAACTGTCGTATGGACTTCTTCTGACCCGTCAATAGCCACTATTGATGCAAACGGTCTTGTAAAAGGTCTTGATTCCGGCGGAACGGCCCTTTGGAACACCAAAAAGGTCACAATAACCGCAACCATCGGAAGCGTGTCTAAATCCGTAGAGATAACGGTACGCGGTAACTCAATAAGACACCTCACGGGAGTTACCATAACGGGAAATGATTATGTAATCAAGGATTTTCCGGTTACCTACACCGCTAAATTCTCTCCCGAGAGAATTTCGGTCGATAAGCAGCGCTGGGGTCTCACTAAGGACGACGGCTCGGCTCCCTGGACCTCCGATTGGAATATCGGCGACGTAAATCAGAAGAATGCATATGCTTCGGTCGATTCAAACGGTGTTGTCACGGGTATTTCGGCAGGCGATACAACACTACATGCATTCGGCAGGAACGGCGTTACAAAGGTTGACGGCGCATATGTAGAAACTCAAAAGAATATAACGGTAGTTGAGGTTGAGCCGATAAGTATTGCGTTTACCGCGCCCACTAAGACCGATTATGTAGAGGGTAGCACAGAGCTCGATCTCACCGGTATGGAGGTTAAGCTTACATATAATCGTGCGGATATTGCCGAGTATTACGGTGAAGAGGCGGCAAACGCCTATACCGACGATCAGCTTTCCGTTCCGGTAACGGATTATACGGTAAGCTCCGTCAACACTTCGATACTTGATTCGGTGCAGTATATTATAGTTAACGTAGTAAGAGCCGGCAAAACATATCACGCAATATTCCCGATAACCGTTCACTCTAAGGCGGTAACATCAATTGAGCTTGAAAATCCTAAAAAGGATTATCTCGAGGGCGATAAGACCCTTGATCTTTCGGGCCTTAAGGTTAAGGCAAATTACAGCAACGCCGAGTCCGAATACGTCACCGATTATACGGTTGACACATCGTCATTTGACCCGGAGCTTTACGACGTAGAGCAGAATATAACCGTTACATACACACATGCGGGGCGCAGCGCTTCGGCTACATTCCCCGTAATTGTATACGGTAAACCCGTTGTCAGCGTTGATAAAGGCGATTATAACGGCGGATGGACAAGCAAGGACGTAACCTTTACTCTTTCATCGACTCACGAGCTTGACGGAGTTAAGTATTACTTTAAAACCGATTCCGCAGGTGTGGAAGCACCATTGGACGGCAACACGCTTACCGTAAATGTGAACAGCAGCGATACATATTATTTTAAGGCTGTAAATTCCAAGGGCATTGAGAGCGATTACACCGAGGGCTACACCGTTATGCGTGATGATATAGAGCCTTCGTTTACACTTACTCCCGCCGTAACCGCGCTTACAAATAAGAGCTATGATGTTACAATAGGAAGTCTTAACGTAGGCGCTTCGGGAATAGCCTCCGTTACATTAAACGGTGAGGATATAACCGCTTCTCATGATTCGTTTACCGTTGCTGAGAACGGAACTTACAACGTAGTTGTAACTGCGGGGAACGGCCTTACGGCAGAAGAAAGCATCGTTATAAACAATATCGATAAAATTGCTCCCACCGTAAACAGCATAACCGTTTTACACAAAGGTATAGGCGGTGTCGCAAGAGAGGTTTCCGGAAACTTCTTCAGCAAGGCGGACACTTTATGCAGATTCTTTAACAAGACTGTTGAAATTACCGTTGATGCGTCGGATGAGGGCGTATCGGGAATAGACAAAATTGAATATCGCTTTGTAGATGAAAACGGTCAGCCGACCGGCTCCGACTGGAGCGTCTACGACAGCGAAAACAAACCGGCTAAAGACCCCGATTTCAAGGGTTTTGTAGAGGCAAGAGCTACCGATAAGGCAGGCAATGTTTCCGCGATACTTCGTTCGGACGGCGTGGTTATAGACGGTACGGCTCCCACCGATGTTACCGTTTCCGCTGTATACGGCGGTGATAAGGAATATCAAGAGGGTGCTTGGAGCGCAACAGATGTAAATATAACTCTTTCCTCCGAGGCTTATTCGGGAATTTATAAGTATTATTACCGTGTTGACGGCGGCGAATGGCAGGAGCTTTCGGGTAATACATTTACCGCAACCGAAACAGGTGAGCATAAATACGAATTTAAGGCCGAGAGTTATGCGGCTCTTGAGAGCAACGTCACCGCGTTTACGGTTAAGATAGACCGTCAGGTGCCTGTTATCCGTGTTTCGTTCGAGGGTACCTTCGGCAGATGGACGGGTGAAGGCGTTACATTCAACTTCTCTACTGAGGAAGCTTCTCTTTCCGGTATTAACTATTATTATGACAACGGAAACGGTTGGACTCTTATCGACAGCGGCACGAGCATCGAGATAACCGATACAACCAACGCCGTTTACAGATTTAAAGCCGTTAACAATGCCGGCACCGAGAGTTATCCCTCTGACAGCTATCACGTAATGATAGATGCAAAGGTTCCCGAAATAACTCTTACTCCCGAGGTTACCGATGTTACTCCGAATCCTTATAAGATAAACATAAGCACCGAGGTAGGCGAGTCGGGACTTCGCGAGGTTACCTGCAATGGTCAGGATATAACCAATGAAGACTCTTACACCGTGTCACAGAACGGTACATACGTATTTACCGTAGTAGGCAAAAACGGCAGAGTTGCAACAAAGATATTTACGGTTACAAATATCGACGGCGATAAACCCGTGCTTACCGTATCTTCTTACGGTAAAACAGGCGAGTGGACAAGCGGCGACGTTACAATAGTTCTCTCGGCTACAAGCAATACCGGCGTTACATATTACTATGACGACGGATCGGGCTTTAAGGAGATGAACGGCAGCGTTCTCAATATTGCCGAAAACTGCAATAAGACTTATACATTTAAGGCTGTTAATAAAGCGGGCGTTGAGAGCGATGTGTCGGACGGTGTTGTCGTTATGATTGATAAGAGCGTTCCGACGGACGTTACGGTAACGGCGGCTTGCGGTGAAGAAAATGTGGCTTCCGGTTCGCTTGTAAGGCAGGATGTGACATTTACTCTCAGCTCTTCGGCTTCGTCGGGCGTTAAATATCAGTATTCGCTTAACGGAGGCGAGTGGACAAATATTGAGGGTGACACTCTCACCACAAACGGCAGCGGAGCATATAATTACAAATTCCGCGCTGTCAGCGGCTCGGGTCTTGTCAGTGATAAGAGTGAATTTAACGTACAGGTTAAAATACGTTTGTTCGGCGATGTGAACGACGACGGCAAGGTTGACAGTACGGATTACAACCTTATTGTATATCATTCGCTCGGCATTGAAACTCTTACCGATGATCAGCTTGCTGCGGCGGACCTTAACGGAGACGGTGTTGTTGATCTCTCCGACGCTTCCGTGCTTGACCTCGTTATGGCAGGCAAATATAAAGCAGGCGAATAAAGTAAAGCAAGCCCAAAATAAAACGCTTATTCCGATTTTTCGGAATAAGCGTTTTTTGTTTAGTAAGCAGCCGGAGTTTTTATCAGAATTTGTTGTGAACCTTTTCGCAGAATGCGTACATATCTTTAATATTAAGCTCTGTGCCGTCGTCGAGAACGACCTTGCCGCTCCAAAGTCCGTGAACCTGATGTGTTTTCATACCGAACAGGTTGAGCGGAAGCATGTTTGTATAGTGGTCGTAGTACGGCTTCATAGTCAAATCAAGTCTGCCGTCCTCCGAAATAAAATGCCATTCATTCATCCATCCGGCGCCATCTTCAGGGTCTTTCTCAAGATGCACTGCGCCTATTTTATGGCATTTACCGTCATAGAATATAGCTGTTTCGGTTGCATTTGACTCGTCGCCGAAGCCCCATGTAAGCTCGAAGCCGAAGAGCTTGCCGTCAAGATAAGTGCTGCCGTTTCCCCAGTACCATGTATTCGTGTGCGGCCACACACCGCGCCCCCAGTCAAGAACCGTAAAGGTTTTATCCTTTGTAAATGTGTATTTCTCGTTCCCGGCAACAACGGTGCCTTCTGTCGCAAGGCAGTTGAGCTTTTGAGTAAGGAAGAAGCATCCCTGTTCATTAAACGGGGTCGCTATTGTTATGCTTTCGTGCTCGGGAAGCTTATAGCAAGTAACGTCGAATTTGACCTTTTTGCCTGAAGCCGTGCCTTCAAAATAGAGGCGTCTCTCCGTTTCGCGAACGTCAAATATAAGCTTTGTTCCTCCGCGCTTATATTCGGTATAGTTCGGAACGTCGCCGTTTTTGCTGAGTCGGTTTTTGTGCGGCGTGAAAAGCTCAGTTGCCATACCGCTTATTTTTCTGCCGGTCTTGAGGTTAACAAGTCCGAAAGTGGCACAGGTGGCAAGCGATATATTAAAGAAATTGAGCTGTATCATTATATTTCCGTCGCTTATCTGGTAATAATCCCATTCCTTAAGGCGCATGGTATTTTCACGTTTTATCATTTCGGGATTATATCTGAAAAGGTTGTGCTTACAATAGCCGGGTCTTGCAAGGTTCCCGTCCGGCATAAGAAGGACGGTGCTTTCTTTTATTTCGGTCTGTTTGTTCATTTTATCCAAAATCTCCTCGCTTTATAAATTTTATATTATTATACTCCAATATAAATACAAATTCAATCTGCGTTTTTTTGTCGGAAATACACAAATACCGCTTGTGCGATTATAGACAACTGTTAAGCTGCTTGACATAATATGTAAAATGTGATTTTTTCGCAAAAAAAAGTTTATTTCTAAAATGATTTGTATTATACTATTTAAGTAAAGTTTTGTATGGAGGAATACTCATGGCAAAAAACAAAATGAAAAAAACCAACACCATACATTTCGGTATTCAGCGCAAGATTGTAGCCAATATGACGACCGAATCGTGGGCAAATGTTCCTCACGTTACATACAACTACGAGCCGGACGTCACCGAATTTATGATAGAGTATAAAAGGCTTAATGAAGATTGTCCGCCCGAGAAAAAGGTCACTTTAAATACTCTTATGCTCAAAATAATAGTTGAGGGGCTCAAAGCGGATCCGATTATGAATTCTCATATCGAATTTGACCGCAAGCTTGTCAGAGGAGAAATACATACCTTTGAAAATATTGATATTTCTATGCCGATGGTCTTGCCGAACGGCGAGATGATGACAATAAATCTTCACAACTTTGAAAACAAAAACCTTGATGAGATGGTTGCGTATATCGCGGACGTAAACCGCCGTGTCGCAAACACAAATCTTGATGAGGTTATGTTTGATGTCTCTCTTGATAACACGCTTACAGCTTTAAAGCAGGGCAAAATTAAACAAACCCTTTATCGTCTTATCGGCTCAAAAACCGGTAAGCACAAGGTTAAGACCCTCAGCGGAAAGGAAAAGAGCAATTATTATAAAATTCCCGAAAATGACAGGCTTACAAAGCACGATATCGAGCAGGGCACGATAACCGTTTCAAATATCGGCTCGGTTTATCGTGCGCAACGCGGTGAAACCTGTTTGCTTGAAATTGTTCCGCCGCAGGTTTGTGCCATAGCGGTCGGTGCCGTTCAGGATAAGCCCGTAGTCGTTGTAAATGAAGCGGGCGAAAAGGAAATAGCCATTCGTCAGGTTATGCCGCTTTGTATTGCTTTTGACCACAGAGCGCTTGATTTCGGCGAGATTGTTCCGTTTATCAAACGTCTTGATGAGATATTTGCCGCTCCGGAAATAATCCATACTTGGCGCAACACCGGTATCAGCGAGGAGCATATGGCTGAAATAAAGGTTGAGCGTGAACAGCGCGAAGCAAAGTACGAGCAGAGCAAGGAACGTGAAAAAGCGCGCAAGGATGCAGAAAAGGCCGCCGAAAAAGCCCGCAGAGATGCCGAGAAGGCACGTAAGGATGCGGAAAAGGCAGAGCGTGACGCGGCGGAAAAAGCCGAGAAAGCTCGCAAGGACGCAGAAAAAGCCGAGCGTGAAGCGGCGGAAAAAGCTAAAAAAGCCGATGAAAAGGTGAAAAAAGAGGCCGAAAAGGCGCGTAAGGATGCTGAAAAGGCCGAGCGAGATGCCGCAGAAAAAGCCGAAAAGGCACGCCGAGAGGCAGAAAAAGCAAAAATAGAAGCCGTTGCCAAGGCGGAAAAAGCAAAACGCGATGCCGAGGAAAAGGCACGCAAGGAATCCGAAAAAGCCCGTAAAGAAGCCGAAAAAGCAAAAGCCAAAGCGGCAGAGGCAAAGGCAAAAGCCGAAAAGGCTCGTAAGGCAGCGGAAGAAATTAAGACTGATAAAGCCGAAAAGGCGGCACAGGAAGCCGAAAAAGAGGCGAAGGAAGCCGAAAAAGAGGCTGAAAAGGACGAAGCAATAGCAGAGCAAACCGAAAAAAAGGCAAATAATAAATAAAACGAGCCAATGGGGCTAAAGGAGAAAAACAATGGGTAAGGACATAACTTTGGTTGTTATGGCTGCCGGTATGGGCAGTCGTTTCGGCGGATTAAAGCAGCTTGAGCCGATAGGAAAAAACGGAGAGGTAATTCTTGATTTTTCGGTTTACGATGCGGTAAAGGCAGGCTTTAATAAGGTTGTTTTTGTTATAAAACACGCAATCGAGGATGATTTTAAACGTATCGTCGGCTCACGTATAGAAAAAAAGGTTAAGGTTGAGTACGTTTTTCAGGAGACAGATGCTCT
>ULWC01065873.1_pt1 | contig 56544 bp, 34 predicted proteins | sample 1959931 | NCBI WGS metagenome assembly ULWC01 (sample SAMEA4835801, study PRJEB28245) | human gut metagenome | biome: gut microbiome; material: fecal sample | place: Denmark | collected 2008
GATTGAGACGGTCATCAGAGCCTCAGGAGGCCTTTGTCAAGGATAATGAAACGGTGGAGGCAGAGGCGCTTGAGGATGCCGAAGCGGTGGTGACTGTGACTGTGGCGGTGCCTCGGGAGTCGGTAACAGAGCAGGAGGCAGCGATAGAACTGGAGGCTGCAACGGAGCTGGAGGAAGCGTCAGAGCTGGAGGAAGCGAGGGAGCGGACTATGACTTGAGCACAGCCGTTGAACGGTCTGATTGTCATGGTGTTGCCGACAGGGCGCTCCACATCCTTGAATCCGGGATCGCCATTACCCCAGCCGAGGAAGACTGCGTTCCCGACTTTGACTTCCAACTCTGTTTCAGAGCTGTAGATATCTATTACCACGACATCCTGGCCGTCCGCTTTGAGCGTGGTCTTTGACGGAACCAGCCTTGTCTTATCATATACAGCCGGGAACACATCCTCGCAGACTTTCCGGCCTGAGCGGTATCCTACAGCACGATATGTCACAGCAGGGGTTCCGGAGACACTCGACGCCGATCCACGTACAGGCCTTGCGGCGCCACCTGCAGAGGAGTGCTCAGCAGAAGACCAAGAGCCAGAAGAGACAGCGGCTCCACCAGCAGAGGAGTCAGACGCCAGAGTTCCGGCAGCGGAAGAGACTGCTACACTACCAGTAGAGGAGCCAGCAGCAGAAGAGACAGGGCCAGAAGGCCTTGCGGCGCCACCTACAACTGAGTGCTCAGCAGAAGACCAAGAGCCAGAAGAGACAGCAGCGCGACCTGCAGAGGAGGCAGACGCCAGAGTTCCGGCAGCGGAAGAGACTGCTACACTACCAGTAGAGGAGCCAGCAGAAGAAGTTCCAGGGCCAGAAGGCCTTGCGGCGCCACCTGCAGAGGAGTGCTCAGCAGAAGCCCCAGAACCAGAAGAGACAGCGGCGCGACCTGCAGAGGAAACTTTCCAGACGAGGTGACCGTCGTGTGGCATTTTCCGGCGGCCGAGGCTTTTTCCGCTTTCGTACAGGCGGACTTCATCACAATTCGAGTACACCCAGACCTCACCGCCATACGGACCGCAGATGTGCACTGACGGCTCATCCTTCCACGCGGCCTTCAGGTAGAACGCCTCGTCCTTGGGGAAACCGCAATAGTCGAAAATACCGAACTGAGAACCAGTAGCAGGCCATTTCATCGGATTAGGCTCGCCACGGTAATCGAAACCCGTCCAGTAGAACAGGCCCAATCCCCATGGCCTTGCCTTGTAGAACTTCCATCCGTATTCAATGACATTGACACGGCCAAGTGTATCAATCCTGTTCAGCGGCACCATCCAGCCCTTTTCCGGAACCGTCCGGTAAACACCTCTTGTTCCTGCTCCGGAAGTCTCCTCCGTTCCCACGACACATTTCTCCGGATATAGCCTATGATATTCATCCACAGGGTTTTGCACAATGTAATTATAACCGAACACATCCACGCCCTTCACCAGGTCTGGCCCGCCGGCATTGCCATAGGTAGAAGGCCTGGTCCTGTCCATTCCGTGCACAGCCTCGCTCATCCTCCGCGCTATCTCCACACCCTTTTCACCATGTTCCACAGCCCATTCCTCATTGCCCACACTCCACAAAATCACAGACGGATGGTTCCTGTCCCGGTCGATCATATTGCGCAGCTGACGGAGCTGCTCCTGATTCACGCCGAACTGCCTGTTCTCATCAATCACCAGCACGCCCATCTCATCACAAAGGTCAAGCATCGACACGGAAGCGCAGTTATGGGAAGTGCGGACAGCATTGAACCCATACTCCTGCAGCCGCGAAATCCTATATCTCCAGAGCTCATCAGGGACAGCAACTCCCACTCCGGCATGGTCCAGATGCATATTCGCGCCGCGCAGCTTGACAGCCACACCATTGAGCAGCAGCCCCTTCTCCGGAGAGAACTCGAGCGTCCGCACACCGAACCGCCTCGTCACCACATCAGACAGTTCGTCATCATAGAAAAGCCTGACTGTCAATGTATAAAGATATGGAGAGTCAATGCTCCAGCGACGTTCCGCCCTCTCTACTCGCCTACCTTCCGCATCACGGATTTCGATTTCACGGGTGACCTTATCCCTGTTTACAGCGGCATCCGCCAGAATATAGTCGAAGTCAATGCAGGATTCATCCACATACACGTCCGCTGTCCCGTCAGAAACAGTCCAGATGGACCCGTCCGCCTTTTTCTGGCTGATTTTCAACGAATAATGCTTCATTGACACAGGCCCGGACTTGTACAGCCTCACATTGCGGTAAATTCCTGCGCCCTCGTAATACCAGCCTTCTTCCAAAGACGCGTCGCACCGGACGGTAATGACATTGTCCCCGCCATAATTCAGATATGGAGTCAATGTATAGACACTTGACGCATAACCGCTTCGCTCACCGCCGAGATAGAAGCCGTTGCAGAAGACATCGCTGTCACGGTATATGCCTTCAAACTCTATAAAAAACTGCTTTCCCTTATCTTCTGCCGGGATTTCTATATGTTTGCGGTACCAGCCGACCGAGTTTTCCGGATACTTCCAGCCGATGCATTTGTAGCCATGCGAATGACTCGCTTCCGGACTGTATGGAAGGTCCACAGCCCAGTCGTGAGGCAAACTGACTTTCTGCCATGAAGAATCGTCGAATTCCGGCATTATCGGAGCATGACTGTGATTGGAGGACTGCGCCTTGCAGATATACGTAAAGTATTCTGTACCATGCGTATAGTCCAGCTCTTTGGACGCCGCATTCCCCATCGCGAAGGTCCAGTCATTATTGATGACCACTCCCCCGAACTTTTCCCCGCCGGTTTTGGCAGCAAAAGAAGACTGGACAATGCAGAGTGCACAAATCAATGTCGCAAATACTTGTTTCATCGGCGATTACATTTTTCAGGCAGCACAAAACCCGAGCTAAAGATCAAGTGTCAGTTTATGATAACCCGGTTCGTATTTTATGAACTCGGACTTTCCTGTAGCGGAATTATTGACAGTCAGATCATAGACGGCATCCCTGAAACGGCGGACAATATGATATTGTCCCACAGAAGCAGGAAGTCCCGGCTTCAGCAGCAGGCCGTCATATTCAGGGAACACGCCCAAAAGGTATTCCGAAGCAGTCAGCCAGTTCCACGCGGCCGTACCAGTGAGCCAGCTGTTCTTGCCCTCGCCAGGCTTGGCGGCATCCTTGCCGGCCACCATCTGGCAATACACATAAGGCTCCACCTTGCGCAGAGTCTGGTCCTGCACAAACGCCGGGGAAATCTTGCAATAATGGCTCCACGCATCTTCATAGCGCCCGGCAAGAGTCTCGGCAATGATTACCCACGGATTGTTGTGGCAGAATATCCCGGCATTCTCCTTATAACCATGCGGATAAGATGAAATCTCACCGTATTCCTTATAATACCTGGTATATGCCGGATTCAGAAGGACAATGCCATGCTCCGAATCCAAGTATTTCTTCACCGAATCCAATGCCTTGTCACACAACCCCTTGTCTTCACCTATACGGGCCATTGAACACCAGCCCTGGCTCTCGATGAATATTTTTCCCTCTTCATTTTCAGAAGAGCCTATCTTGTTCCCGAAGAAATCATAGGCGCGCAGGAACCACTCCCCGTCCCAGCCGTATTTCTCCACAGAACTGCTCATCCGACTTACCCATTTTGCCATCTCGACAGATGTCCTGCCCTCCTGCAGTACAGGGACATGGCCCGGATGCCGCTCCAGATATTCCAGCAGTTTCACGAACTCATTTCCGACGAACACATAGAGTCCGGCTATCATTAGCGACTCCGCCTTGCTCCCATGCGAGCGGTTTTCAGTAGTCTGGAACGAGTCATCCGGATTGTCCGAGAAACAGTTCAGGTTCAGGCAGTCATTCCAGTCCGCGCGACCGATGAGCGGAAGCCCGTGAGGACCGAGATTGCGGTTAGTATATTCAAAACTGATGAACAGATGGTCGAGAAGCGATTTTTCGCTGCCCGGAGCATTGTCAAACGGTATTTTCTCATTCAGAATCGAGAAATCCCCGGTCTCCTTCAGATATGCAACAGTCCCGAAAATCAGCCAGAGCGGATCATCATTGAAACCGCCGCCTATGTCATTGTTGCCGCGCTTGGTAAGTGGCTGATACTGATGACAACAGCCGCCGTCCGGGAACTGGGTGGAGGCTACGTCAATGATTCTCGCCCTCGCCCTGTCCGGTATCTGATGCACAAATCCGACCAGATCCTGTGCCGAGTCCCTGAAGCCCATTCCGCGGCCGATGCCGCTCTCGAAAAAGCTGGCGCTCCGGCTCATATTGAAGGTAACCATACATTGGTACTGGTTCCAGACATTCACCATCCGGTCCAGTTCAGGAACACCGGAAGAGACGCTGAACCTGCCGAGAAGTTCATGCCAATAGTTCTGCAACTTCTCAAATGCCGCGTCCACCTGCTGCTGCGTCATGAACGACGTCAGCATCCGGCGCGCAGGAAGTTTGTTTATCAATGCCGAGCACGAGTTGGCCACGGGGCCGCCGAACGGTGTGTTTTCTACCAATTTCTCAGACTGGGCCTTCTCACTGGCGGACAACTGTTCCTCGAATTTGTGCTCGTCATCATTTTCCACATAACCGAGCACGAAGACGAGTTCCTTGGTCTCACCAGGGGCCAATATCACTGAAACACAATGAGATGCAATCGGACTCCAGCCGTGGGCAATCGAGTTTCCCGACTCCGCCGCCAGCACTCTGTCCGGAGCATCGAAGCCGTTGTAAAGGCCAATGAACGATTCCCTGTCGGTATCATAGCCGGACACAGGAGCATTGACACTATAAAAAGCGTAATGATTTCTTCTTTCGCGATACTCGGTCTTGTGATAGATCACACTCCCCTGCACCTCAACCTCGCCAGTCGAGAAATTGCGCTGGAAATTCTCCATATCAGTCGCCGCGTTCCACAGACACCACTCCACGCAGGAGAAGAGTTTGAAATCATTAGCGGCCGCAGAGGTATTTGTCAATGTAACCCTATGAATTTCACAACGTTGTCCTAACGGAACGAAATACAGGCAACCGACTCTAAGCCCGTCTTTCTCGCCGGTAATCCTGGTATAACCCATACCGTGACGGCATTCGTAGAAATCCAGCGGGGCCTTGCAAGGTTTCCAGCCCGGACTCCACACAGAACCGCCGGCATTGACATAGAAATACCTTCCGCCGGCATCCATCGGGACACCGTTGTAGCGGTAGCGGGTGATCCTACGGAACTTCGCGTCCCGGCAGAAGCAATAGCCGCCTGCCGTTCCGGAAATCAATGAAAAGAAATCTTCAGTTCCAAGATAATTTATCCACGGCCAGGGAGTGGCCGGATCTGTTATGACAAACTCCAGGGAAGCGTCGTCGAAGTGTCCGTACTGTTTCATCAGCGAAAAGGTTTTCCGGGGCGTCGCCACCCCGGTCATCCGATAATTATTTTGTCAAATTTTTATGGATCAATGCCTTAAGTCTCTCCACAGACTCACCTGTCCTGAAGCCGTCCGGCTCTGTGTGCATGCAGTAGTCCACCAGTCTGTCCACGGTGCTGGTAGCCACGTGCATCCTGGTATCGCAGGAGGCATAGTAGATGAACACCTTGCCGTCCTCGTCTGCTATCCAGCCGTTGGAGAACAGCACGTTCATCACATCGCCCACATATTCCTCTCCTTCAGGAACCATAAGGAAGCCTGCCGGCTCAGATATCACTCTTGACGGGTCATCCAATGCGGTCATATACATGTAGAGCACATATCTGAGGCCTGATGCGCAACCACGCACGCCATGAGCAAGGTGAAGCCAGCCGTACTTGGTCTTGATCGGAGCAGGACCTTCACCGTTCTTGAGTTCCTTGATGGTATGGTAATGACGGAAATTGATGATTTTCTCCTCTTTTACCTCCGCATTGGTAATGTCGTCTATAAGCGCCCAGCCGATGCCGCCGCCTTTTCCTGCATCGATGAATCCGTCCTGGGGACGTGTGTACAGTGCATATTTGCCGTTTACGAACTCAGGATGCAGAACCACATTGCGCTGCTGGGACTTGGACTTGAGGTCCGGAAGACGTTCCCAGTTCACAAGGTCCTTGGTTCTGGCGATACCTGCACACGCCACTGCAGAAGACAGGTCTCCTTCCGGCGCATCTGGGTCTTTACGCTCCACGCAGAAGACTCCGTAAATCCATCCGTCCTCGTGGGCGGTCAGTCTCATGTCATAGACATTGACAGCAGGCTCTCCGTACTCCGGCATTGTCACAGGATAGTCCCAGAAGCGGAAATTGTCGATTCCGTTGGGGCTCTCCGCGATGGCGAAGAACGATTTTCTGTCCGCTCCTTCCACTCTTACAGCCAGTACATATTTCCCGTTCCATTTGATGGCTCCGGAATTGAAGGCGGCGTGGATGCCGAATCTTTCCTCCAGATACGGATTAGTGACAGGGTCCAGGTCATATTTCCAGAACACAGGAGCATGCGCGCCCGTGAGAATGGGATTCTTGTATCTTTCATAAACGCCGTTCACATAAACCGGCTCATTCTTTTTAGAAATCAGATTTTCATAATCAGCCTGAAGCTGTTCCAATCTCTCATTGAAATTCATAACTTTAATTATTTAGTTTGCTATTTCAGAAATATCGTCTTGTCATTCGCATAGAACTCGCGGAAATTGTCGGCATCCGCAGATGACGGATGAGCCGCGAAATAATGTTCCTGCTTGTCCCAGGCATTGCGCCAGGTCAGCACATAAGCCACCGGTGCGTCACCTATGGCATCCAGCAGCACGTCTGTCCACCAGCTATGATAAGGAATGCCCTCGAAACCGGTCTCGGACACTGCAATCACCTTTCCGTGCTCCTTTGCATAACCGGCCATGTATTCCAGATCATAAGCGAGTCTTTCCTTATAGTGCCTGTTTGCGGCCTCGATGCACTGGTCCTCAGTCATGCTCTCATCGCTTCTGTCAACATATTCGTAATGGTCCACACCGAGAATATCCACCATGTCGTCGCCCGGATAGCGGCTGAAATACTGGGTGCTGTCGATTTCCGAGTTCGGAGAATATGCCCACAGGATGTTCCTCAGACCGCGTTCCTTTTCAATATAGTTTCTTGTCAATGCAAAGAGCGTCTTGTACTGCCCGCTTGTGCACAGGTTGCCGCCCCACCAGAACCAGCTTCCGATGTTCTCGTGCCAAGGTCTGAAAATCAATGGAATAAGGTTGCCGTCAGCATCTTTCATGGTACCGAAAAAGTCTGCGACACGTGAAAGCCACTGCATGAACAGCTCGTGGTTTGCGCCGCCTTCAAGCACTGACTCGACGGCCTTGTCGCTGCTTATGTCCCAGGCGTCGCCGCCGGTAAGAGGATTGCGGGCATGCCATGAGAATGTCACGATTCCGCCTCTTTCCACATGAGTTACGGCAGCCCTGCTCATAAGTGTAAAATCCACACCGTCCAGATTGGCCTTGTCTCCGAGTTCAATGCCGCCGAGGTCAAACCCCACTACGGCAGGATGAGCCCCGCAGACCATACGGACGTCGGACCTGTACAGAGAGTCATTCTCCACGTTCTCCACTTTCCAGTCGTGGCCATAGACGAGGGCATCCTGATGAGCGTAATAGAACTTGCCTGATTCCGCCGCCGACCTGAGCGAGTTCAGCAACGATGTAGCGTTCTTGTCGGGAGTCCCTGTCCTGCAGGTACATCCGGTAATTGCCGTCAATGCAGCCATAACGAGAGTAGTTGTCTTTATAAGTTTCATTGTCTGAATGTATTAGCGTGGAGCATTGTCATACACCGATTTGAGCGTATAGGACTTCTCCGTATTGAACATTGCATTTTTCAGTGCAGGGATGATTTGCGCGCCGTTCGCGATATATTCTCCTGTAGAGTGGTTTATGAATCCGCTGGTTTCGCGTCCGGTATCCATTGCGCCGTTGTCCCAGAGGAACGGTGCAATGCCGTAATTCCTGCAGGCTCTGAAGAAGAACTCGAGGTAGTATTTCTGGAATGATGTCTGACGGGAAGTAGGGCGGTTCACACACCCGCATTCGCCGAAATAGACAGGAATACCGTTGTCAATGTATTTGGTCTTGAGTTTCGCCATCACTTCCACTACCGGCTTCTCATCTGACGGAGCGGGTTTGTTCACTGCGGTATGTCCCCATTCTTCATATTTGGCTTCGAGAGTATAATCATGCGGATCATAACAATGCACTGCAACCAGCAGTTTGCCTTCTGCGGAGTCCTGAGGCAGGACCAGATTCTCGATGGTCAGGTCCGGATTCGTACAGTAGCCGGGTATGCCGAGATACCTTGAAGCATTGTTTCCGCCTGTCTCGCGCACTACATTGACAAACTCCTGGGCCCACTGGTTCACGACGCGATACTGTGCGCCTCCGTCGGTCCGGTTGTCTCCCCAGCCCCAGCCTCCGTCATGGAGTTCATTGAAAGGCTCGAAGATGAGGAAGTCTCCCTTGTCAGCGAATTTCTCGGCAATCTGCTTCAACACGGCCTTGAATTCTGCGGTAATCGTCTGATATTCAGCGGATGAAGAAGCAGCCCTCTTGACACTCAGCCAGTATTTGCTGTCAGCTCCGTCGTGGTGGATATTGACAATCGCCATCAGACCTGCCTTCTCGGCATAGCCTACGACCTCAGCCACACGGTTCATCCACGCCTCGTCTATCTTGTATTCAGGCGCCGCACCGATATGTCCCAGCCACGTGACAGGGATACGTACAGCTGTGATTCCTTTCGCTTTCAGGCCGTCAAAAGTCGCTTGGGTAGCCTTTGCATTGCCCCAGGCAGTTTCGCTTGCGATGCCATTGTTCTGAGCGTCGAGCTGGTTGCCGAGGTTCCATCCGAGTCCGAGTTTCTTCGCTACTGTCCAGGCATTGTTTGTTCCCGGCACTATCTCCGCAAGGAAGTCCTCAGGCTGTTCGGGTGTCACTTCCCTGCCCTTCTGGGTAACGGAGAGTCTGACTCTTTCGTCGCCGCATACGATGGACACGGATGCTTTCCGTTCCTCTGCTGACTGGTTTTCAGTCACATTGACCTTGATTACACTTTTCTGCGCAAATGCTCCGGCAGTCACGGTGCACCAGTCGGACGCGCTGGAAACGAAGCTCGGTTTGGAAGGTGCCGTGACATTGACCTCCTGACTGGAAGCCGCGCTTTCGAACACGAGTTCCAGAGGTGAGGCTGACAGGGCTGGTCCGGTCACAGAACCGCCATTGCTTTCCTTGCCGCAAGCAGAGACTGCCATAAGCATCACTGCCGTCGCCAAAATCTTATGTTTCAATGTTTTCATATCAGAATTTCACGTCTTTTCTGTTGATCACTTTAGTATTTGCCAATGCGTTTTTCCAATCGGAGGCCGTATTGTTCCAAGAATATGACCCATCACTGTTTTTGCAGTACAGCACCGGCTTGCCGTCCTCGTAGTTGCACCAGTTCATAAAATATCCCCAAGGAGCATCCTCCGCAAAGAATTTGTCAGTATCGAGAAGATTTCCGAACTCGCTGAGCACCACCATCTTCTTTCCTTTCACGCTGTTGTTCACGAACTTGAATGCAGCGGACTGGGAAGTGCCTTTCGCCACATAAAGGTCAGCGCCCACGATGTCCACATAATCGTCACCAGGATACCAGGCACGGGCTTTCTCCAGATCAGTGCAGAGTTTGCCCTGTTCATTGGTCTGGACTGTCCAGATCCATATCAAGTTGTGCAGGCTATAAGTATCCTGAAGCTGGTCGCGCAGATACTTCCAGAGTCTTGTGCAAGGCTCCGCTCCGCCATCGCCCCACCAGAACCACGAGCCCCATGAATAATCCCCGGCCGCCTCATGCAAAGGTCTGAAGATCACAGGGATACCGGCATCCTGAAGAAGCTTCAGATATCCGGCGAGCTTGCTTATCTGACTGTCAATCACCTTCCTCTGCCAGGTCCCTTCTTTAAGAGCATCATTGATGTCAAATGTGGTTCCGGACGAATAGAACGCATACTTGTTGATGTCGGTCTCGCCTTCTTTCGACGGTACTGACCAATGCCAGCCCACCTGGATGATGCTGCCTGCGTCCCAAGCATTCTTTACAGGAGTGATGTCTCCGTAATCCGGACAGCCGCTCCATGCTTTTGCCGGCCAGTTGAGGAACAGATAGTCGAATCCGACAATGGCAGGATATTGGCCTGAAACGATTTCCAGCATATCTGCATAGGTGGTTTCCCAAGCCGTTCCGCCCATAGCACCGCTCAATGTCTTCTTTCCATAGTTCTGAAGCAGATACGCATAGAGTTTCTTTGCATTCGTAGTGGCCGATGCGTCAGTGAGAGACTGTGACGGATTCCTGTCATAGTCGGACTCGTCCGCCTTCACAGAGAACCTGTAGGACAATGCCCCGGCAGGATTGTTCTTGAATCCTGAGATGGCTCCGTCCGCCACTGAAAGCGTATATGAGACACCCTTACGGAGCCCGGCGAGCTTCACGGTGACATCCTTATTGTAAGCGAGCGCACTCGACACTGTCGCCTCATTATCAATGATTACTTTACGAGCATCAGGCAGTTTCACGTTCTGGTCGAAAGTGAATTTCACTTCCAATGTCTCTCCTGAGACCACACTTCCGTCCGCAGGATTCACACTGACCAATGCAGGTGCCACGGCTGCAGGACTGTCCGGCTCACCTGAACTCTTCTCCCCGCATGCGCACACGGCAAACGACACAGCCGCGACCATCAACAAATTATATATCCGCATATTCATAGTTTTGATTGGATCCCGACAGCAGGGTCAGCCGCTGCCGGAATAAGTTTAGAGTACAGCTACTTCTGTCAATGTAAAATTACATCCTGTAATAACCATACCTCCTTTTGCGATGAGGTCATCCAGATTCGTCTGTGTCATCACGACTTCCACACGTGTCTGACCTGCAGTCATTTCCTCAAACACCTTTTCAGGAAGTTCGCCCCAGCCGTCACCATGACGCAGCGAGAACTGCCAATATGTCTGGGCCGTATCCTGGGTCAATGTGAAAATCAGCTTCTGGCCTGCCTTGACTGTGGACCAGTCGAAGCATCCCCATGCGAGGTCCTGGTTTCCGCTCCAGTTGCCTGCTGCGAACGTTCCTTTCCAGATGGTCTTCTCCTGAGGGATTTCCTGGACGATTTCTATCTTGGTGAACGTGATGTCTGAACCCTGGATGATGAAACCGAGGTTCTGCTTGTCTTCCGCATCACCCTTCTTCGCCTGGATATTGTCCAAAATTTCCTGTGTCAATGTAACCTCTGTACATCTGCTGACTTCACCATTGTCATTCCAGCCGAAAATATCCTGAGGGACAAGCACATTCTTTCCGATTTCCGGGAACACGACTCCGGACCAATCACCGTAATTGAGCTGAGCCTGACACCAGGTCGGTCCGTTGTAAGTGTAATAGAGTCTCATCTTGGAGCCCGCCTTGACATCGAGGAAGTTGGCCGCCGGGACAAGCACTCTGCCGCCGTCATTCCATGTGATAGGGCAACTGCCTTCCCAAGCCGTGATGAATTTCTGCTCGAGGAGAACGCCTATTCTTGAAGGGCAGGTCTCGATGTCACCGTTAAGAAGATTGAACACGATATCGTAGGTACCGATAGTGTTATACGGCATTATAAATGAGATTTCCTTGTCCGAACGGGCAGTATAGGTCACGACTTTGGCCTCACCGATGAATATGTTCTCGATCATCATGAAATTTTCACCCTTGAGTGTCACTGTTGCCCCTATATGCTCGGCAGACGGCAACTCGTTCACGACTATAAAAGAATCGTAAGAAAGTTTGATGTCAGCATCCGGTGTTACTGTCTCGCCATTGAACTGGGTAAGGACTATTTTTCCGGATACGGATGAGGCTGTGGTAGTGAGGACAAGTCGAGTTCCGTCTTCATTGGCCTTGCGATCTGCAATTTCAACCGCCTTTCCTCCGAGGGTGGCGCTGCTGATCAGGTCCAGGTCCGTACCTTCCACAACGATAGCCTCACCGGCCATGAGTTCTGTAGGAGAAACCTTCGTAACGACAGGTTTTACGAGAGTGAAAGCGACTTCCGCATCGTCTCCGTTGGCCATCTTGAGTTTCACATTGCCTTCAGTTGCAGTAGCAGGAACTGTAACTGAGATTTTCCCATCCTTGAACTCAAATGCATTGACCTCACCGGCTGAAGGGAACTCCACAAAACTCACCACATCTAAATCTTTTCCTGAGACTTCCAGAGCCGCCCCTGCCTTTACTGGTAACGGAGCTGCCTTGAGGCCAGTAGGAACTACCATCTCTACAGTTCCCGCCTTAAATGATTTTCCGGCATAGCTCACGGCTTTGATATCTCCCGACCGCATTTCATGAGGAATAGTGAAAGTCAATGTCTTGCCATCTTTGGAGACCACAAGGCCATCAGATTCAATGGTGATAAAACCTTCGAGCTGCACCTCCTTAATCATATCGAGATAAGTACCTGAAATAGTAGCCTCATTATTAGGCTTCCAAGCAGAAGCCTTAACTGAGGACACTGTAGGATCACCTATCTGAATTTCGTTCTCAGAATAGATGAGATTTGCAATTTCACCTTCATCTGAAAGAACGATTTTTCCGGTAATTGCAGAGGACGGAATGATGACAGATGCATTGTGCCTGTCGATATGCTTCACCTGAGCCACAGCGCCGCCCTCGAATGTAACGCTCATTACAAGATTCATATAGTCACCCTGGAGTTTCACCTCGTCACCAGGCATGGCAAGAGTCTTGGCTGTAGTGAACTTGTCCAGCACGATAGGTTCCGTGTATTCGAGTTCTGTCGCTGTAGTAAACACCTTTCCGTCAGAGGATTTGAGAGTGATTTTTCCCACTTCCGGACCTTCTGCAGGAAGCACCACACGGATTTCGCTCTGCTTTCCGGATGAAACCACTTCGATCTGAGTAAGCGGCTCCACTCCCGGCACATCAACCTCGACGATCTTGTCGAGATTGCTGCCGATGAAGGTCAATGCACCGCCGCGCATCACAGGATTAGGACCATAGGAAACGAGCCTTACCTGCTTGCCGGAGTACTGGGCTGTATCAAGTTCCTCATTTGAGCAGGCTGCTGCAGAGCAGACCAATGCCGCAAACAGGATTGAGAGTCTAAATATGTTTTTCATAATATGTTTTCCTCCAATTATTTGTTAGGGACGGCCCTGATATTGTCAATCTGGATCATCGGAGTACTTGATGAACCTCCGGCAGCGCCTGCCGCAAGGAAGAGTTCCAGTCCTGAGAATGATTCAGGAGTGAGTGTTCCCGTAGCCTTGTCACCTGTCCAGTACCATACGAATTCAGTTGCAATCGGCAAAGATACTGTAATCCATTTTCCGCCGGTATCGAATGAGCCGGTTTCTTTCCACGGCATGTAAAGCGCCCTCGGAAGTGAAAGCTTGTCATCGTGGAAATATGTGTTGTTTGCCGTCTGCATCGTAATCTGGGATTTGCCTGCAAAGATAACCTGCATAGGACAGCCTTTCCACGGATGTTCAGAAGGAATTCTCAATTCGAACTTGATGGTCATATTGGAGAAGTCCTTGAAGTCCACAACCTTCGTAAGGTCGATTCCGTCAGGATCATCGAAGGTCTCTGGAGTATTCAAGTTGCCAGGCCAGTACTCGAAATGGTAGCCGTCATCAGCCCAGTCGCTTCCGTCTGCCTTGAGCACCACGCCATCCTTATAGAGCTGGAGATAGTTGCCGCTGAACGAGTTGGCGTCTGACTGTATGGTCTGGTTATGCCATCCGTGATTTCCTCTCGCGTCATCGAATGTGAAGAGCATTCCTCTGTCATCCTGATACATGAATGAGGACTGGCCTGTTCCGGATTCCGTGGTCACCTTGATTTTTCCAGGAAGCGCACCCTCCGGAATGACCACATCGAATGAGCTGAATGTGAGGTTGGAAATCTTGGTCGCCTCAGCTCCGGTGAATTCCACTGTCATAGGCTCGTAGAAGTAATTTCCCTTGACAGTCACGGTTTCGCCCGGTTTTGCGTATTCGAATGACATTGAGTTTATTACAGGAACCGGTGGCAGCACCTTGAAGTCGAAGGTCGTGGTGTCCTTGGCGTTGTTCACCATGTATATCTTGTCTGTCTGCTTGACAGGCAGCACTTTAGGCACAGCCACGATAAGGGTGTGGTCCGTAATGTAGCTGGTGTTCAGGATCGCCTGCTGGTCATTGAACCAGAGTTCCTTGATACTGCGCAGATTGTCTCCGAGCAGACATACGACTTCATCCATAAAGGCTCCTGTGATGGTCAGGTCCCTGTCCGCATACCTTACGGAATACACGGTAGGATTTCCGTCCGCAACCTTGTAACGGTCAGGATAGTCGATGCTGTCGCACGAAAGGAACATCGTGGCAGCAGCAGCGGAAACCGCTATGATATTGAGTAATTTTATAGTTTTCATATCCGTATTTACTAAAAGTTATAGTGATATTCGGAACGGACATCCACGTGTACCGCTTCTGCTCCGGATGCCATGTTGCCGTTGAAGATGATATCCTCGGTCGGCATCGGCAGGGTGAAGCTTGAGGCTGTGACGTTAGGATTGTCATCTTTTGGATTATAGGTAACCTTGCTTGCGTCCCATTCGCCTGAATAGTCGAACTTCTCTCCTATCCAAGTCTGCCATACTTTATTGAGGCCATCCCAATAAGACCTCTTCTGGGCCTTGAGCTCTGCGATGCAGGCATCTACATCATAGTAGGAACGACGCACATAGTCATACCAGCGGTCGCCTTCACCAGCGAGTTCTAGACGGCGCTCTTTCCATATATCATTCCAGGTAACTACATCCAGAGCCTTTGCGCCTGCACGCTCACGCACCTTGTTCACATATTCCTTTGCCGCAGCATTGTCAGTATTCACAACAGCCTCAGCGTAAATGAGATACACATCTGAAAGACGGAGAATGTGAGTAGGCAGCTGGTTGGCCATATTCATTGGAGTAATACCTAACGCGGAGATATGGTCCTGATTGTTTCCGTACAGATTCTTCACGTTGTTGGCGCCGGTATTGCACTGGAGTTCTCCGCCCGGTCCGCCTTTGCCGTATCCGTCCTTGTCATAGATGAAACGGAGGTAGTCGAAACCTTTCTTACTTCCGGAGTAGGTCTTGTCTGCCCAGAAATAGCTATATACATCACCAGGAAGCATCATCGTAGCATGACGACGGATGTCAGAGTTGTCGCGGACTGCAGGATTGTCAGTAGCGGTGCAGCCGAATGCAGCCTGAAGGTCCACTGAAGGACCGCGGTAACCACCCCAGCAGTCACCATTCTCGTCGAAGCCGGTCATAGCAAGGTCACTCTGAAGAGTGTTCTGCTGTGTCCACGGGTCTCGGCCGCATTTCCAGAGCCATGAAATAAGACACTCACCTGTCTGGTTGAAGCCTTTCAGACGGAACACATCCTCATAGTTCGGGGTCAATGTCCTTCCTGAGTTGTCGATGACATCCTTTGCATAATCAGCAGCTTTCTTGAGGTCATCAGCACTGAGAGTGCCGCTTACACCCGCACGGGTGAGATATACCTTGGCGAGAAGCGCCTCAGCTGCATAGTAGTCGATTCTCTCATAGTCAGCGAAACCGCCGGTCTTCTTGGGAAGAAGTTCGAGGGCCTTCTCGAGAGTCATGATTATGTATTCATAAATGTCTGCACGCTGGACTTTCTGCACCTTGTTCACGTTTCCTGAAGCAATCAGTGCCGTATTGTCGTGAATGATAGGAACTTCACCGAAAGTACGCACCATGAAGAAATATGCGAACGCTTTCCATGTGAGAGCCTCTCCGATACATTTGTTCTTGCAGGCCTGTGACGGGTCTTCGGAGTTGAGGATATTGTTGATGACAGTGTTGGCATGGCCGTTTACTGCCCAGAGAGAGTAGGACATGTTCACGAGGTCCTCGTCAGTACCGTTGGTGGTGAAATCCAGATACGGACTTGAGCCCCAGTACATATTTCCCGACATGACTTCTCCGACCTTGATGAATCCTCTCTGGAAATCATACCACGGGGAGTTGTACAGGTAGTTGACACCCTGTTCGCACTGAGCGTCATTCTTGTAGAAATTATCTACGTTGTAGCTGTCTTCCGCAGGACGGTTGAGGAAATCCTCGCAGGAGGTGAATGCCATCACAGCCGCTGCCACCGACAAGCCTTTCAAAATTATATTGCGTTTCATATCCGATGTCTTAGAATGTAATGTTCAAACCGAATGAGTACATAGCCGGAGACGGATAGCGGCCGTTGTCCAGGCCATAAGTAAGACCGGTAGAATCCTGTGTACTTGCGCCGACCTCAGGGTCATAGCCGGTGTACTTGGTGAAGGTGTAGAGATTCTGGATGTTCACATAAACACGGAGATTCTCTATTTTCGCCTTGTTCAGAAGAGCCTTCGGGAAGGTGTATCCGAGAGTGATGTTCTTGATTCTGAGGAATGAGCCGTCCTCGACATAGCGGTCGCTGATGCGGTCGTTGTCGTTAGGGTCATTGATGGAAGTATGAGGAATCTTTGTTCCAGGGTTCTTCACTCTCACATTGTCGATATGGTCGAACCACTTGCTTCCGTCAGCATACACGATGGTCGGGTCGATAGGCTCGAGTCTCGCTCTCTTGGAAACCACGCTCTGCAGCTGGTTTGTCCAGGTGCTGTTCATGTGGGTCAATGTCAATGAGTTGTAGTTCATCACCTTGTTGCCGTAAGAACCGTTGAGGAAGATGCTCAGGTCGAGGTTTCTGTATCTGAAGGTGTTGGTCCATCCGAAGGTGAACTTAGGAAGCGGAGAACCGAGATCTGTACGGTCGCGCTCGTCGATGATACCGTTTTCATCCACATCCTTGTATTTGATGTCTCCTACCCACACTGTATTTCCGCGGCTGAACACACCGTCAGACGGATATTTTGCAGGTTTCGCAGAGTTCTGGATATCATCCAGGCCCTTATATACACCCTCGACCTTGTAGCCGTAGAAGTTGTAGAGAGGTTTGCCGATTTCGGAAACGCAGACCACATCACCCCACTGGCCGTAACCTACGAGTGTAGCATTTTCTGTATCGGAAAGGCTGAGGAGTTTGTTCTTGTTGAAGGAAATCTGGAAGTTGCTGTCCCAGCTGAAGTTCTTGAGCTGTACCGGATGGGCATCCAATGTGATTTCAAGACCCTTGTTCTCGATGCTTCCGTAGTTGCCCTTAGGAGCCTGGAGCTTGGATGAGCCGTTGCCCTGTGTTCCCATATAGGACGGGAGCTGCATTGACATAAGCATATCATCAGATCTCTTGTAATAGGCATCTACCGTGAGATTCAACCTTCCGTTGAAGAAACCGAGGTCGAGTCCGACATTGTACTGCTCCTGGCTCTCCCATCTGATGGAAGTGTTAGGGATGTTGGACGGACGGAAGCCCATACCGAGTGCGGAAGGCATACGGGTAATGGCCGCGCCCCAAGCGTAGGAACCGATGCTGGAGTTACCTGTCTGTCCCCAGCCGAGACGGAGCTTGCCGTTGTCAATGACTTTCTTCACAGGCTCGAAGTATTTTTCGTTGGAGAATCTCCAGGCCAATGCCACTGAATGGAAGCCCGCCCAGCGGTTCTTAGGTCCGAAGTTGGACGAACCGTCATAACGGTAGGTGTAGGTTCCGAGGTATCTGTCACCGTAGTTGTAAGTTTCACGGGTGAAGAAAGATGCCATGGAGGATGAACCGAATCCTGAAGAGATCGAAGGAGTTCCGGTAGCGAGAGCCACATTGTGCACCTCGTCTGAAGGGAGGTCGGTGTTGCTGCCGCTCAGGTAGTTCCATCTGGATTCCCAGCACTCCTGACCGACCATCGCGGTAACTGAATGCTTGCCCCACTGGTTGGCATAGGTAAGATAATTCTTGAGCTGCCAGAAATAGTTGCTGTTCTTCTGATAGCTGATGGAGTTCTGGCTGCGTACCCAGCCGCCGAGGTCGATCATCGGCTTGTATCTGTTGGCATCGGATTCTCCCATATCGAAACCGAGCTCTGTTCTCCATGTTATATGTTTTATAGGAGTAAGTTCGGCGTAGATGTTTCCGCTGAGTTTCTTTCTCTTGAGAAGAATCTCATCCATCATCGCAAGTGCGACAGGGTTAGGTGAAGTGTAGCCCTCTCGGATAGTGGAAGAATAGTTTCCGTTCACGTCATAGACCGGGATGTCCGGAATGGTGGTGAGGGAGTAATAGATGAGACCCTGGTTGGAGTCAGCGAGCTTCAGGTTGTCATTGGTAATGGCATAGGTGGCGTTCACTCCGAGCTTGAGCCATTTCTTGAGCTGAGCATCAAGATTGGTCCTGACAGAGAAACGGTTGAAGTTGGAACCGATGATGGTACCCTGCTGGTCCATATAGGAACCTGAAACATAGTACTGCACCTTGTCAGAACCGCCCTGGGCGCTCAACTGGTGCTGATGTTGCCAGGCTGTGCGGAAAATTTCGTCCTGCCAGTTGGTTCCTTTTCCGAGAAGAGAAGGTGTGGCATAGTAAGGGTTGGTCTCATCGATGTCACCTTCCTCTATCATCTCATTATAATACTGTGCGTATTCGCGCAGGTTCATCATATTGAGTCTGACGGCCTGACGGGACATTGCCACCATACCGTCATATGAGAACTTGGCCTCTCCGGACTTGCCATGCTTGGTGGTGATGAGGACTACGCCGTTCGCTCCCTGAGCACCGTAAATCGCTGTAGCAGAGGCATCCTTGAGGATTTCCATGCTGACGATATCGGCAGGGTTGATGGTGGAAAGCGGAGAAATCGTGGAAACTTTTCCGTTTCCGAGAGCATCTCCGAGACCGAAATCAGCACCGGTGTTTCCGCCGCCCTGGACGATGACACCGTCAATGACGTAGAGAGGTTCCGCATAGGCATTGATGGTCGCCTGACCGCGGACGCGGATAGAAGATGAAGAACCAGGAGCTCCGGAGGTGGTGACAGCCGTGACACCTGCTGCTCTTCCCTGAAGGCTCTGGTCAAGAGACGAAATGATGGAGCCCTTCAGGTCGGACTCTTTCATTGAGACAGAAGCTCCGGCGAGGTCGCTCTTCTTAATTGAGCCGTAACCTACTACCACTACCTCATCGAGGAATTCGTTGTCCTCTGACAATGTCACTGTGAAGTTCGTCTGAGCTCCGACTGTAATCTCCTGAGTCTTATAGCCGATCGATGATATTTCGATCACCGCACCCTTGCTTACCGTAAGGGTAAAGTGACCGTCATTATCAGTCATAGTGCCGTTGGTGGTACCTTTTTCGATAACACTGGCGCCGATAACCGGACCGGTCTGATCGCTCACGGTACCTGATACGGGCACTTTCTGAGCCACCATACTGATGCTTAGGAACATCAATACAAGGCACGAAAATAGTTTACCTTTCATACTGTGTGTGATTTAACATATATTGGTTATTGTTCAATCTTAACTAATCGGCTGTTTTCCTTAACGTTTTTTTAACGCTTTTTAAACCGTATTACAACGTTGCAAAATTACTCACGCATAGAGCGTCAAACAAGTACTATTTTATCATAAAATGCTACAATCTTGACATTGACGGAAACCTGTCAAGATTCCCAAGTAATTTTTGACGGTTGACTTATGGTTGCTAAATTTGCGGAAATAATACAGAACCAGGTACTTATGAGCAAGAAAACATTGACATTGACAGCGGTTGCGACGGTTATAATCATAGGGGCAGCCTTCATATTCGCGGCAAAAAGCAGCAAAGAGGACAACGGAGCCTCAGCATTGACCTCGGAACAGAAATACTGCAATACCGTATGCGTCGAGGGCGACAGCGAAGAGGAGATAATCCGGAAGGCGGCCAATGTCATACCTTCCGAGAACCAGTTCCAAGCACTTGAAGATGAATTCATTGCATTCGTGCATTTCGGGCCTAACACATTTACCGGAAAGGAGTGGGGCAGCGGCCTGGAAACCCCGGAGATGTTCGCGCTGAAAGAACTCGATACGGACCAATGGTGCAGCGCGATGAAAGACGCCGGTATGAAAATGGTGATTTTTACGGCCAAACATCATGACGGATTCGTGATGTGGCAGAGCAGATATACCAGACACGGAATAATGTCCAGCGGATTCCGCAAAGGAGAAGGCGATGTGCTCAAGGACCTGTCACTTTCCTGCAGGAAATATGGTCTCAAGCTCGGAATATATCTTTCGCCTGCCGACCTGTACCAGATAGAGAGCCCTGACGGGCTGTACGGCAACCTGAGCAAGCCTTCGCTGCGGACTATTCCGCGTGAGGTGGCCGGCAGACCGTTCGCGAACAAGACCAGGTTCACTTTCAATGTGGATGACTACAACGAATACTATCTGAACCAGCTTTTCGAGCTCCTTACCGAATACGGGCCGATTTCTGAAGTGTGGCTGGACGGCGCCCACCCAAAACGCAAAGGCGGACAGACCTATAATTATAAGGCATGGAAAGAACTCATACGCACCCTGGCCCCGCAGGCCACCATCTTCGGACGTGAAGATATCAGATGGTGCGGCAATGAGCAGGGACGCACCAGAGCCACTGAATGGAACGTGATTCCGTATATGGAGAACCCGGACACACTTTCGCATTTCAATGACTTGATGGCCAATGACTTGGGCGGAAGAGACGAACTTATAAAAGGCAGATGGCTCCACTACCAGCCGACAGAAGTGAATACATCCATACGAGATGGCTGGTTCTACAGGGACGACACCCACCAGATGACCCGCAGCGCTGATGACGTTTTCGATATGTACGAGCGCAGCACCGGAGGCAACGCCATATTCCTTCTGAACATCCCGCCGGACAAGAACGGCCGTTTTGCAGCTAAAGACGTGGAGGTTCTTAGAGAAACAGGAAGAAGAATCAGGAAGACCTACGGGAACGACCTGCTGAAGGGAGCCGAAGCGGACAAAGAGCTGTTGGACAATGATATAGACACATTCATACCTATCAATGAGGGTGACAGCATCGTGGTGAAACTGCCGGAAAGACGGACAATAAACAGAATCGCCCTGAGCGAGGCCATCAGAACCGTCGGCGAGAGGGTGGAAGAATTCGCCGTGGACGCAATGATAAACGGAGAGTGGACAGAAATCGCCACAAGCACCAATATCGGCCACAAGAGGATTCTGAGATTCGAGAATGTGGAGACCGACGGCATCAGGGTAAGGCTCCTGAAGTCACGGGCTACAGCAGCCGTCAGCGGAATATCAGCTTTTTTTGATACTTTTTTGACGGATTTTTGTCAATGATGCCTGTTTGTGGCGGACAATCATGTGAATGATATAATTTTGCAGGCGGAACTTCATAAAACCACATTCAGCATGAGACTCATTCCTGCCATCACCGCAGCCGCCGCGCTCGCATTGACAGCATGTTCAACCAATTCAGTGACAATCTCCTACGAGGGAGGAAAGACCAGAGTAGAAGCCTATTCTGACAATATCCTGCGCGTCACATCCGTACCTGAAGGCGCCGATTTCATCGACGGAAAATCCCTGATGGCACTGAAGCCGCAGAGAAAAATCAGGGTCAATGTAACAAAAGACGATTCTGTAACTACAGTCAAGGCCCCGGGAATAACTGCCGTAGTGGACAACTCTGACGGCCGGGTTTCGTTCTTCCGGCCTGACGGGACAGAACTGACAGCAGAACATTGCCGCTCATTCACCCCCATTACGGTAGAAGGAGACAAGGCATGGACTGTCAGCCAGAGTTTCGACTCGCCTGAAGACGAGGCATTCTACGGTCTCGGACAGCATCAGGCAGACGACTGGAACTACAAGGGCAAGAACGAGGAACTGTACCAGTACAACACCAAGATTTCCATTCCTTTCATTGTTTCATCCAAAAAGTACGGACTGCTCTGGGACAGCAACAGCTTCTGCCGCTGGGGAGACCCGAGAGACTATGAGCAGATCGGCAATGTGTTCAGACTCTATGACACGAACGGAAAGGAGGGCGCGATTACCGGAACCTACACGGCAGCCGACGGCAGCACATTGACAAGAAGAGAAACTGCATTGGCTCAGGAATTTCTGGAGACTCCGGACTGCGGGAAGGTCCGCAACGCTCCTGATTTCAGGTTCAACGGCTCTTCCGTAGTGTTCGAGGGCGAGATAGAGCCTTCAGAAACAGGACTTTACCATTTCTCTATATATTACGCCGGCTACACCAGGGTCTTTATCGACGGAAAGCCGATGACTCCAGAGATATGGCGCACCGCATGGAACCCTAACGGAAGGAAATTCGAGACAAGACTTGAGGCAGGAAAACGCATACCTCTCAGAATAGAATGGAAGCCTGACGGAGATGTATCCTACTGCGGACTGAGGGTGCTGAGCCCTGTTCCTGAGGACGCGCAGCAGAGGATGAACTGGTGGGGCGAGATGCAGAGACAGATCGACTATTATGTCATTGCCGGAAACAGCATTGACGAAGTAATAAGCGGCTACCGCACCATCACCGGAAAAGCCCAGATAATGCCGAAATGGGCAATGGGCTACTGGCAGAGCCGTGAGCGCTATGCTTCGCAGGAGGATATACTCGGGACATTGGCAGAAATGAGGGAGAAAGGTATTCCGGTGGACAACATCGTGCAGGACTGGAGGTATTGGGAGGACGACCAGTGGGGCAGCCACGAGTTCGACCGCAGCAGATATCCGGATCCGAAAGGGATGCTGGATTCGCTCCATGCCATGGGTGGACGTTTCATGATTTCTGTCTGGCCGAAATTCTATGCCAACACGGAGCATTTCAAGGAGCTTGACGAACACGGATGGATTTACCGCCGCGCGATAACCGACAGTGTGGAAGACTGGCTCGGATACCAGCAGTCATTTTACGATGCCTATGCGGAAGGTGCCAGAAAACTGTTCTGGAAACAGATGAAAGAGCATCTTTTCGGACTTGGAATAGATGCGTGGTGGATGGATGCGAGCGAGCCAAACATTCACGACTGCACTGATATGGACTATCGCAAGGCACTTTGCGGACCGACCGCGCTCGGCACCTCGACTGAGTATTTCAATGCCTATGCACTTATGAACGCCCAGGCCATCTACGAAGGACAGCGCTCCGAGGCACCTGACCAGAGAGTGTTCCTGCTCACCAGAAACGGATTTGCAGGGCTTCAGAGGTATTCCACAGCATCATGGAGCGGCGACATCGGAACCAGATGGGAAGACATGAAGGCACAGATCAGCGCCGGACTGAACTTTTCCATCAGCGGCATTCCGTTCTGGACCCAGGACATCGGAGGATTCAGTGTCGAGAACAGGTATATGGCAGCCCAGCAGGAATATGACAAGACCGGCATCGAGAACAAGGACCTCACCGAATGGAGGGAACTTCAGGCAAGGTGGCACGAATGGGGCATCTTCTGCCCTCTCTACCGCGCCCACGGACAGTGGCCTCTGCGCGAGCCTCAGAACATCGCACCAGCGGAACATCCTGCATATCAGGCCATTGTCAATGCCGACAAACTCCGCTACAGGCTTATGCCATACATCTATACGATGAATTCCCGGGTACATTTCGAGGACTATACCATAATGAGGCCCTTGGTGATGGATTTCACAAATGACAAGAAAACCTTGTCATCGGGAGACGAATTCATGTTCGGCGACGCGCTCCTTGTCTGCCCTGTCTATGAATACGGCGCAAGAAGCAGAAAGGTATATCTTCCTGAAGGCAGATGGTATGACTGGTACAGCGGAACAGCCCTCGAAGGCGGCCGCGAAATCACTGCCGATGCTCCTTATGACAGGATTCCGCTTTTCGCAAGAGCCGGCCAGATCGTGCCTGAGGGCGCTGATATCCAATATACTGCACAGGACGACGGCAAGACATTGACATTGAAGATATTCTCCGGCAAAGACGCCGTATATTCATTGTACGAAGACGACGGTCTGACATACGGATACGAGCGGGGCGAATACTGCCGCTACCCGATGGTATGGAACGACGAGGCCTCCACGCTCACCATCAAGGCCCGCGAAGGCTCGTTCAAGGACATGGCGCCTGCCAAGACTGTCAATGTAGAGGTCATATCTCCTGAGGGAATCCGCAGAAAGTCAGCAGTTTACACTGGAGAAGGACTCATCGTGACGCTATAGATGGCGGCAGTCACTCGTCAACGGACGCGCCTGAAGCACTTGACCGCTTCTGAAACCACGAATGTTGAGCCGCCTATATAGACGAGCGGATTTCCACCGTAAGCCGAAGCGGTTTTCAATGCCATCGCCACGGCATCACGCACGGAATCATTGACATAAAGTCGAGAGGCGCTGCGGCCAGTCTTTTCGCAAAACGCTGAATATCTGGCCAATATCTCGGTTGCCGGCTCTGCTCTCCTGGTATCCGGGGTAGTGAAGATCCAAGTCGCGTTTTCCGGGAACAGAGGCATTATGGAATCGAAGTCCTTGTCCGCCATTACGCCATAGACCATTATCAATGAGGTATATGTGCCGTCGGCAAGGGCTCTTTCCAGCTGCGCGAAGTTATACCTGAGGGCTGCGGCATTGTGACCTATGTCGCATATCACGTCCGGATTGGTGAAGAGGCGCTCCCATCTGCCGTGGAAGTCCATCCTACGTGCAGTATCGGCAATCGCCTTGGCTACCAATGAGTTGTCTTTCAGCGAGGCAGAAGATATCACATTTCTGAGCACATCCACGGCTGCAAGGACTGTCCTGAGATTCTTTTCCTGATATTCGCCCCTCAAGTCCATTGACTTCAGAATCTCATCTTTCATATACCACATTGACGGAACAGCCTTGTCAGCGAAGACCAGTTCCGTACTGTCTTCCCCGTTCACTTCAGCGAAATGGGAACGGAAGACCGGCTCCGTTTCCGGAAGAGTCTCCCCTATCACGACCGGGACTCCACGCTTGAAGATCCCCGCCTTCTCGAACGCGATCTTTTCCAGGGTATCGCCAAGCAGGTCGCAGTGGTCCAGACCAATGCTGGTGACGATGGAGAGTTCCGGAGTTATTACATTGGTACTGTCGAGTCTTCCTCCGAGACCGACTTCTATGACTGCAAAATCCACCTTCTGATCCGCGAACCATTTGAAAGCCAGCCCGGTAGTTATTTCGAAAAAGGACAATTCCAGTCTGTCGAACGTGTCGGACCACTTCGTCAGAAAATCATATACATATTCCTCCGGTATGAGTGAGGCTACTGAATCCGGACCTGCCACCCGCATTCTTTCCCTGAAATCGAGGATGTGCGGGGAGGTATAGAGTCCTGTTTTGAATCCTGAAGCCGAGAGCACCGAGGCAAGCATGTTGGCGACTGAACCCTTTCCGTTGGTCCCGGCCACGTGAATGGTACGGAAAGACTTCTGCGGCTCTCCGAGTAGTGCACAGAAAGCCTCAATATGCTCAAGACCAGGCTTATAGGCATCGCCGAAAGTGGAAGTCTGGACTGATGGAAATCTTCTGAAGATGGACTCAACCAGAGAGTCGTAGTCGTCACGTATCATAATAAACCGAATAATTCATTGCCCCCGTTGACAAGTTGTCTGAATAACGGGGTGGCAAAATTACTCCTAACCTCCGACAATTCCAATTAGGGCTGCGGAAAAATTATTATATTTGTAAGATATACGATTTGAAACAAACACATAATATAATATATAATATGAGAAACAAACTGATAAGACTTGCCGCATTGACGGCATTGACCTTAGCCACTCCGGCACTGGCACAGAGCACCGGCAGCATCAGGATAGGCGCGCACCGCGGATTCTGGAACTGCGACGAGGCTTCCCATACGGAGAATTCCATCGCTTCTCTCCGCACGGCGCAGGAATATGGCCTGTGGGGCAGCGAATTCGACGTTCATCTTACTGCTGACGATGTCGTCGTGGTGCATCACGATGCGCATATCCAGGGAAAGGACATCCAGAAGAACACCTACGGGTTCCTGAAACAGTATAAGCTCGCGAACGGCGAGACTATGCCGACTCTCGACGAGTATCTGACGCAGGCTGAAGGATGCAGCACTACGGTACTGGTGCTCGAGTTCAAGTCACAGTACAGCAAAGAGCGTGAGGACAAGCTCGTGGACATCGCTCTGAAGCAGCTGAAGGAACACGGCCTCTACGACCCGTCCAGAGTCATGTTCATCTCCTTCAGCATGAACATATGCAAGAAACTGGCAGCGGAAGCGCCTGAGTTCACGAACCAGTATCTGAACGGCGACATTGCCCCGTCCGTGCTCAAAAAGGACGGAATAAACGGCATTGACTATCATTATGCTGTGTTCTACAAGCACCCTGAATGGGTGAAGGAGGCGCACGACAAAGGCATGAGCGTCAATGTATGGACTGTAAACAAGGAACAGGACATGAAGGCGATGATCGGTCTCGGCGTGGACTGCATCACCACCAACGAACCGCTTCTTGCACGCAGGCTGCTCGGTTCTGAAGAACTCAGACTCAGCAAGCCGTCTGCAGATGACCCGAAGGCTGATGCCAAGGCGGAAGTTGTGGCCGGAAAGGCACGTTTCACCGTACTCGGAAGCCGTCTCATCCGTATGGAATGGGCCGCTGACGGGAAATTCGAGGACAGGGCGACTCTCGGTATCGTGAACAGGAAGATGCCTGTACCGCAGTTTACGGTAAAACGCTCAGGCAAGAAGGTCACCATCAAGACTTCAGACCTGACATTGACCTACACCGGAGACAAAGAATTCGACGAGAACAATCTCCACGTCACTTTCCAGATGGCGGACCCGACTTCCAAGACAGGAACAAAGAAGGTTACCTGGCACCCTGGGCTTGACGACAGCGGGAACCTGCTCGGAACCGCAAGGACTCTTGACGGCTGCGACGGCGTCACCACAAAAGACCCGTACGACAAGGGTGTGGCTTCACGCGACGGCTGGGCCATCATCGACGAATCCGAGAGACAGGTTTTCGTTCCGGAGGACACTGACTGGAAAAACTGGGTGGCATGCAGGGACAGCGTTGAGAGGAAAGACCTCTACATTTTCGCATACGGACACGACTACAAGGCTGCAGTCGAGGATTTCGTGAAGATCGGCGGTCAGATTCCACTTCCTCCTAAATACTCATTCGGATACTGGTGGTGCAGATTCTGGCAGTACTCTGACTTCGAGTTTGTGGGACTCGGCAAGGAAATACGCTCATTGAGCATCCCTATAGATGTCATGGTTCTGGATATGGACTGGCACGAGACATGGACGCTCAGAGTACGCAATTCCCCGAAAGACGAGTATGGCCAGCGCATCGGATGGACCGGCTACACTTGGCAGAAGAAGCTGTTCCCGAACCCGGCAAACTGCATGCAGGACCTCCACAACCTCGGACTGAAAACCACATTGAACCTGCATCCGGCTTCAGGCATACAGCCTTACGAAGAGCCTTATGACAGATTTGTAAAGGATTATCTCTCACGCACTTCCGTCTATGACGGACCTAAAGGTTATGTCAATGCTGATGGCAGCAAGGCTCCTGTTCCGTTCAGAATCGACGATGAGAACTGGGCCAATGCCTATTTCAACTCCGTAATACGTCCGTTCGAGAAACAGGGCGTGGATTTCTGGTGGCTCGACTGGCAGCAGTGGAAGGAAAGCAAATATATGCCGGGACTGAGCAACACTTTCTGGCTGAACTACACCTTCTTCAATGACATAGTGCGCCAGAGTGAAAGTGAGGGCATCTACGCGAGACGTCCGATGATCTATCACCGCTGGGGTGGCATCGGAAGCCACCGTTATCAGATAGGTTTCTCCGGAGACACCTATGCCAGCTGGAAGGTGCTCGGCTATCTGCCGTATTTCACAGCCACCGCATCCAACGTAGGCTATGGCTACTGGGGCCACGACATCGGAGGCCACATTCAGCGTAGAGGCGTGAAAGAGACTGACCCTGAACTATATACGAGATGGCTTCAGTCAGGTGTGTTCACTCCGATTTTCAAGACCCACTCCACCAAGGACCTGACCATGGAGAAGCGTTTCTGGGTATTCCCTGACCATTTCGACGCGATGCGCGACGCCATCAGGCTCAGATACGACCTCTCTCCGTACATCTACAATGCCGCACGCCAGACTTATGACACCGGCATTTCCATGTGCAGGCCGATGTATTACTACTATCCTGAGGATTCCAGGGCCTACGACTGGAAAGAGGAGTTCATGTTCGGCGACGACATCCTCGCCACCACCGTATGTTCTCCGGCTGACAAGGTTACAGGACTTGCAAAACGCGGAATGTGGTTCCCAGAGGGAAATGACTGGTATGACGTGGCCACAGGCACTCTGATCAAGGGCGGCCAGACTGACACGCTCACTTATACCATCAGCGAAAATCCTTACTACATCAAGGCTGGTGCAGTTATCCCTATGGCAGGTGAGAAGATAACCTCTCTTCAGGAAAAGGACAACAACATAAGGATATTCGTGGCTCCTGGCGACGGCGAGAGCCGCACTTCTCTCTATGAGGATGACGGTGAAACTCAGGCGTACAAAGATGAGTATGCGACTACCTTAATCAGCAAGAGTGCAGATGCTTCGCACGTAAAGGTCACAGTATCAGGCAGAAAAGGAACATACAACGGCATTGACCCGAACCGCAGGCTTCAGATAGTGTTCGCGAGGGTGTTTGCGCCGGAAAAGGTCTTTGTCAATGGCATCGAGATTCCTTATTCACGTTTCGCCGCGCACAATGCCGAGGTCAATGGCTCCGAGGCCGAGTGGGGTTATGTGGGAGCAGACCTTTCCGCTGTAGTATATCTGCCGGAATCAGCTGCAACTGAAGAAATCACGGTCGAGTGCAGGTTCAGCGACTATGCTGCTACCCACAGAGACCTTCTGAACGGAAAGAAGGCGCTGATGCACAGGATGATGGAGCTGACTCCTGAGACCAAGCTCGTATTCATCAAGAACATCGACCCTTACATGATGCTTCCTGACTCGTTCCTTGCACTTGCGCAGTGCTCCAGCTTCATCAGCGAGGACCCGCAGAATGCAGGAAAATATCTGGAATCCATCGACTCCAAGGCGCTTATCGACGAGTTCAGCAAGATGGAGAAGCTTCCGTCCGAGTTCATCTCCAAGATCCAGGCTCAGGTCAATGTGAAGTGACACGCCGTAACACGGGACACCTGACGGCGGTGCACTGTATCAAGCTGTGATAGTCGATGCGCCAAAGTTTGGAAAAACCCGCAATAATAAAAATCGCGTAATCTCTTGTAAACCAAGAAATTACGCGATTTTTACAAATTCAGGTCAGGACCCGCTAAAACCCGGTGTAGGTCCAAGGAGTGATGGCACGGAGCTCGGACTTGACTGACTCGGAAACGTCGAGGCCATCTATGAAGGTCTCGATGGTATTCTCGTCGATGGCACCGCCCGTGCGGGTCAGGGCCTTCAGAGTCTCGTACGGATTAGGGTAGCCTTCCCTTCTGAGAATCGTCTGTATGGCCTCGGCCACCACAGCCCAGTTACGGTGAAGGTCAGCCTGGATGGCATCCTCATTCAGAATCAGCTTGCCCAATCCTTTCTTGAGGGAAGCCAATGCTATAAGTCCGTGAGCGAGAGGCACTCCCACATTTCTGAGCACAGTGGAATCAGTAAGATCGCGCTGCAGACGGGAAATCGGCAGTTTCATGGACAGGAATGTAAACACGGCGTCGGCCATACCCAAGTTACCCTCCGCATTCTCGAAATCGATAGGGTTCACCTTGTGCGGCATCGCCGAAGAGCCCACCTCATTCTTGTTCACCTTCTGCTTGAAATATTCCATAGATATGTAAGTCCAGATATCACGGGACATGTCGATAAGAATGGTATTGATACGCCTCAGGCAGTCGAAAATGGCAGCCAAGTTGTCGTAATGCTCTATCTGCGTAGTCGGGAACGAACGCTTCAGGCCGAGAGAATCCACAAACCTGTCACCGAAGGAAATCCAGTCGATGTCAGGGAACGCCACCTTGTGCGCATTCATATTGCCGGTAGCACCGCCGAACTTGGCAGGATAGGTAAGAAGAGCGAACTGACGGAGCTGTTTCTGAAGACGGACCTGGAACACCTTGAATTCCTTGCCCAAACGTGTCGGAGAAGCAGGCTGGCCATGCGTCTTGGCAAGCATAGGGACATCTTTCCACTGCTCTGCCATATCCGAAACCATATTCAGGACCTCATTCAGGGCCGGCATATATACATCCTCAAGAGCCTCCTTTAGCATAAGCGGCTGGGAAGTGTTGTTTATATCCTGGGAAGTCAGACCGAAATGCACGAATTCAGACCATTTGTCGAGGCCGAGCTCGTGGAAATGCCTTTTGATGAAATACTCCACCGCCTTGACATCATGATTGGTAGTCTTCTCGATTTCCTTCACCTCCATCGCCTGCTCCGGAGTAAGATTCTGATAGATGCTGCGCATTGCCTGATATTTGCTCTTGTCAATGTCCTTGAGCTGAGGCAGAGGCAGTTCGCAGAGTGCGATGAAATACTCGATTTCCACGCGCACGCGGTATCTGATCAATGCAAATTCACTGAAATATGCTCCGAGAGATTCTGTCTTGGATGCGTAACGGCCGTCAATCGGTGACACGGCAAGTAATGAATGAGTGTCCATTATATTGTTTGTTTCTTATTTATCTTATTCAAGCATACGGTACAGTTCCACCGTGCGGACAGCCTCCGCCACGTCGTGTACCCTGAGAATATCAGCCCCCTGGCACAAGGCCTTGTAATGCAGTACCTGAGTTTCCGGCAACGACTCTTCCGGAGTAATGCCGAACTTCCTGAAAATCATACTCTTGCGCGACACGCCCACAAGCACTCTCTTGCCGAACTCCGAAAATCTGTCCAGCTCGCGCATCAGCTGATAATTCTGCTTCAATGTCTTTGCAAAGCCGAATCCCGGGTCGAGAATCCAGTCCTTCAGGCCCACAGCCTCAGCCTTGACTGAAAATGCACGGAAATATGACAGCACATCCTCCGTAACATCCTGATACTCAGCAAGTGACTGCATTGTCACAGGATTACCTCTCATATGCATTGCCACGAAAGGCAGCGACAGGGCAGCGACCTCAGTCAGCATCGGCCCGGGCTCGCCTGGAGCCGTCTTCTCATACATCCCCTCACCCGCAGTCACATCATTGACAATAAACTCCCCTATCGTGTCATATGCTCTGCGCACCACCGACGGCCAATACGTGTCAATCGAAATCCGCGCAGCAGGAAATTCCTTTTTTATCGATGTCAATGCAGGTCCGAGCCGACGCCATTCTTCTTCCTCGCCCACAGGAGACGAGCCCGGCCGCGTGGAACAGGCACCAATATCCAGTATGGAAGCGCCGTCCTCCAGCATCTTACCCGCTCTGGAGAGAATCCTGGAGATGTCATCGGTCCCTGAAGAGTCCAGACAACGGCTTTCTGCATAATATGAGTTTTCCGTGATGTTTATGATTCCCATCACGTCGATAACCCTGTTCTTGTCCATAGAGTCCTTCTACAGCATCAGTGAATGTCTTACTGCAGCGGCAGCCTCTTCACCCTTGAGATGAGCAAGGATGGCCAGGCCGAATTCCACGGCGCAGCCAGCTCCCCTGCCGGTAATGAGATTGCCGTCACGGACAGCCGGTTTCTTCTCATAGATACCTCCACGGGCAACAGGAGCATCCTCGAATCCGTCAAAACAAGTAAAATGCTTGCCCTGAAGGCTTGGAAGCTGTGAAACCACGAGGCCTGGAGCAGCACAAATCGCTGCCACGGCACCGCCTTCTGCATAGTGCAGACGCATGAAGTTTATGATCTCACCATTTTCCGCCAGGTTCCTGGTTCCGGGCATACCGCCAGGGAAAATCATCACGTCAGACTCATCAGTTCCGTCGAGCTGGACTTCAGCCTTGAACTCTCCGTAGGTCATGTCCGCAACCACTGTCGTCTTGTGTGAACCGGTTACGAACTTGTCGTAGAGTACAGAAACAGTCTTCACGTCCACGCCTCCACGTCTGAGGACATCGAGAGTCGCAAGCGCTTCGATTTCCTCGAAACCATTTGCAAGAAAAATATATACTCCTTTCATTTCTATAAATATTGTTTACAAAGTCACACCTTATATGATAAGCATCATCGCCAATGTGTAAAGCATGTACGCCTCAAATGCCAGTTTGCCCTTGGAATCCGAGTCGAGCATAACTTCCGTAGCATCATGTCTCACAAGTTTCGCGAGCTTGCGCGGACTCGGCAGATTACGGGCAGCCCACTTGCAGAGAATGTTGCCGTCATTGAAATATACTGCTCCTCCGTTTGAGCGGTTGAGCGATATAAGCGTCTTGTAATCAGAATAATACACAGCAGTCATCAGCTGCATTGACTCCTCCGCTCCAAGCTTTTCTGAAGCGATGAGATGCGAGAAACCATCAGGGGAATCAGCCACCAGAAGCAGCGGGACAAATCCTTTTTCAGCAGCATCGCCGAGAAGCCTTGCCGTATTTTCCCATCGTTTCGCAGACATTTTGGCCGGTTCCGGAACAGATACCGCCATCACGAGACCGTTCACAGCCAGGGTGTCACGATATTCACCTGAATTGTCCCTGAACGAAAGACGCGGGAAATCAGTTTCATTGATATAATCCTCTTTCTTTACGGTATGGGCCTCGACGAAGGTCCAGGTGGAATCAGGAATGAAGTCCAGAGTAAACAGACCGCGTTTTCCGTTTTTCTCATAAACGAATGTGGAAACATATTCATCTTCTCCCGCAGCCGGAGACTCACTTGCCTCAAGACGCGAACTGAGATTGAACGGCGTAAGTTCGAGCATCGGTATGAACATCAGCGAATAGACTGCAAAAGCGGCTGATGCGGCTGCCGTCAACGCGAATGTCACATATTTGCTTTTCTTCGGTTCACCGAAATCCTTGTACGGGAAGAATGCGGCAAAGGTCAGAAGACACAGTACAATATTCTTGGCAAATGACTGGAAATGAGTAAGATGCACCGCCTCGCCAAAACAGCCGCAGTCCATAGACGGATTCAATATCCAGAGCAGCAGCGTAAGCAGGGTGAATCCGCCGAGCAGACCAGTCACGCACCAGGCGGTCACCTTCCTGAAAACTCCTGTCACCAGACAGATTCCCAGGCCTGTCTCGGCAACCGCGAAGAACTCGGCGAAGACCATGGCTGCACTACTGAGGAAGCCGAGATGAAGGAAGTTCAGATACTCCCTGACTATAAGCATCGTACCGACAGGATCCATCAGTTTCAATGTTCCCGTCACGAAGAATACCAGTCCTACCAGGACGGCGCAGAAGCGCCTTGCCTTACTGCCTATATAACTCATTCCCAAATAATTGAATTATCGTTTTCCATCCACTGTCGCCATAATGGCCGCAGCGATCTCATCAGGCGGAAGCATCGAGCCGTCACAGGAGCGGCAGTCGATCCTGATGAAGTCCGGATCCATTTCACATTGGCTCACATACACTTCGCGCACGCGCTTCTGGAACTCGATGTCAGCCTCGTGGATATCGGTCTTTCCCTCGAGATACTCCCTGTCGTCACCTTTTCTGCCTGCCTCAAGTTTCTTCTCCACAAATCCGATAGGCACATCCAGGAAGATGTTCAGATCCGGCTTCGGCAGACCGAACTGTCCGTATTCCGTGTCGAAAATCCATTTGCGGAGCGCTTCACGCTCCTGCGGGTCATCGATTTTCGCGCATTGGTACGCAATGTTGGAATAGACATAACGGTCCAGCAGAACGATACCGCCCTCATCCAGCGTCCTGCGCATCTGAGGCGCCGCACCGTGTCTGTCCTCAGCATACAGAAGAGCCACCAGCTGAGGATGCACGCTGTCAATGCTACCGAAACCACCCCTCAGAAACTTTCCTATGAGCTCACCATAAACAGGAGAGTCATAACGCGGAAAGTGGATGTATTCCAGATTGTCAGTCTTGCTTTCCAGATAAGACCTGAGTCTTTTCACCTGAGTCGATTTTCCGGAGCCGTCCAGCCCTTCTATTACTACTAACATATATTGCTATTTTATTATTTCCCTGTCTATCCTCCTCGGGATGCTTGTCAATATCTCATATGGTATAGTACCCAATATATCAGCAAGTTCCGTTACAGACGGATCATCCCCGAACACCGTCACCGTATCCCCGACTTTCGCATCCACGCCGGTAATGTCCAGCATGCACATGTCCATACAGATATTGCCGATGGTCGGAACCCTGTGCCCGTTCAATGAAAACGAAGCATGACCGCAGCCGAGGTGTCTGTCAATGCCGTCCGCATATCCTACCGGTATGGTGGCTATGACCGTGCCTGTCGGCGCTATATGTCCATGCCTGCCATATCCTATAGTTCCGTCTTCCGGAGACAAATGCTTAATCTGCAATATCTTGCATTTCAGCGAAGCCACCGGTGAGAGTTTCACTCCAGGCAATGCGCTGATGCCGTATATCCCGATTCCGAGTCTGACCATATCGTGCTGATAAGCAGCGAAACGCTCTATTCCGGCCGAGTTGAGTATATGAAGCATTGGCTTATAGCCGATTTCCTGCGAGATTCTGTCGGCATTGGTCTCGAACATCTTTATCTGGCCGAGAGTGAAGTCGTCCGACTCCGGGTCTTCTGCCGCCGCAAGATGCGAGAACACTGATTTCACCTTGACGGCATCCGTGGTCTTCAGAAAATCCGTAAGTTCATGCAGTTCCTCAGTCATGAAACCGAGACGGTGCATTCCTGTATCGAGCTTGATATGCACAGGGAAGTTCTTCACTCCCCTACGGGACAGCACATCACAAAGCGTCCTCAACGCATACATATTAGGTATGCTCGGCTCCAACCTGCTGTCAATCATCTCGTTGAAAAAATCCGTACCGGCCGTCAGCACAAGTATCGGAAGACTGATTCCGGCTTTTCTAAGCTCGATTCCCTCTATCGGATAGGCCACTGCGAGGTAGTCGGCGCCCTCTTTCTGGAGCATTGACGCGAACTCTACCGCGCCATGTCCGTAAGCATTGGCCTTTACAAGCACAAGAAGCTTGGTGGAAGGTTCCAACAAGCCTCTGAAGTATCTGTAGTTGTCGCGGCAGGCGCTGAGTTTCAGCTCAAGCCGTGAAAAATCATTTTCTTTCAGCATTCTGTCAGTCCGGCAAACGGCCGGTTTATTCTATCATCAGAATTACAAAAATACCAAAGTTTCGCCATTATCAAAAAATTATTTACTGTGGCAATGCTGCTTTCAGCACAGGGTCAATGCGCAAGTATATGCGATAGAACGCATTGTCCCCAAGCTTGGAGTAACGGCCCACAAGAGCACGGAGCTGCGGAATAAGATAAGGGCATGTCTCCTCCCATTCGCCCGGAGCCGGAACAATGCCGTCTGTCTTGGCTGCATAGGCCCTGAACTTCGACGGAATATCCAGACCGTCCAGATATGCCTCCAATGAAGCATAATTATCAATGGCGGACAACTGCTTGCCGTATTTGTCGAAGATGGACGAAGCGAAACGCATCTGGGTAGCCTTCTTGTTGCACTTGATGAAGAAACGGGTAGCCGATGTAGTGTCCACCGGCACGAAAACGTCAGGGACAATGCCGCCTCCGCCATATACGGTGCGGCCGCCTACCGTGTGATAGACTTCGTTCTTGTCCACCTTGATACTGTCCTTGTCGAACATCTCGCCATCGGCATATCGTTTATAGATATCGTACTGATAATCATCTGAATACGGTTTCTGGATACATCTTCCTGACGGGGTATAGAAACGGGCTACCGTGAGTCTGACCGCAGAGCCGTCAGTGAAATATATCGGTTCCTGGACGAGTCCCTTGCCGTAAGAGCGGCGGCCCACGATGGTGCCCCTGTCATTGTCCTGAATGGCTCCGGCGAAAATCTCGCTGGAGGAAGCGGAGGATTCATTGATGAGAACAGAAAGGGAGACATCCTTCAAGATGCCTTTTCCGTCCGCCTGAAAGTTCTTCTTGGCGCGGTGAAGGCCCTGAAGGTAAACTATTTCCGCATCTTTTTCCAGGAACTGGTCCGCAAGCAGGAGCGCCTGGTCGAAATAGCCGCCCGAATTGTCCCTGATGTCGAAAATAAGATGTTTCATCCCCTTGTCAAGCAGAGACTTGGCAGAAGCATTGAATTCTTCGTAAGTGGTGCGCGTGAACTTGGAAAGTCGGATATATCCGGTGGTGTCGTTTATCATGAACGACGCATCTACACAGTGTACGGGGATTTTTCCTCTCTTAATATTGAAAGGAATGGTCTCGCTTCCACGCTTTACCAGGATCTGGACCTGTGTGCCTGCCTGGCCTTTCATCCGGCAGACCATGCTGTCCTGAGGATACTTCACGCCGGCGATATTGCGGTCATCCACTTTCAGGATACGGTCGCCCGGCTGGAGTCCGACTTTTTCTGAAGGTCCTCCGGGAATGACTTCCAGAACTACGGCCGTGTCATTCGGGACATTGAACTGGATGCCGATGCCGTCGAAATTTCCGGCAAGCTCAGTCTCGGATTTCTCCAGATCGACAGGCGGAAGGTAGATGGAATGCGGGTCGAGGGATGCAAGTGCCGCTGTCACAGCCGCGTCCGTGACTTTCTTCACGTCCACAGTATCTACATAGTTCTTGTCCACCTGCTGCAGGATCAGATTCAGTTTCTGCCAGGCAGCATAGTTGGCATTCAGCTTGTTATGCTTGTTGACGATATTGAACATCAGCACTGTAGCAAGCACACCGAGCACAATTCCGAGCACCGCGCTGAGCGAGCTCATCTTATCTTTTCCAGTCATCTTATCCAATTAAGTCTCTAATCCACATCCACTTGTTCCACTTCTATGCCCGCCTTTTTCAGCAGGTCAGGACCATCCTGCAGCCTGTATGCATCTTTATAGACCACACGCTTGATGCCGGCCTGAATGATGAGCTTGGAGCATTCGAGGCAAGGGGAAGCAGTAACATAGAGGGTGGAATCCTCGCTGCTGTTTCCGGACTTCGCCACTTTGGTTATGGCATTGGCCTCAGCGTGAAGGACATACGGCTTGGTGACACCGTTTTCATCCTCGCACACGTTCTCGAATCCTGACGGAGTACCATTGTATCCGTCCGAAATGATCATATTTTTCTTCACGATGAGCGCACCGACTTTGCGGCGTTTGCAATATGAGTTTTCCGCCCATACTTCAGCCATTTTCAGATAGCTGCGGTCAAATTTCTGCATAAGGCTACATGATTGTCAGAAACTGTTTGTTGAACAGATTCTTAGTTTCTCTGATAGAGATAGCGTTTGATGCTTCTCTTAGGTGTTCTCTCGAAATCTTCCGGCATGAACTCCATCTTGGAAATCTTGGCATAGTTAGGAATCTGCTTGTTGATTTCCGGAAGAGTCTCAAGAAGTTTAGCTTCGAGCTGAGATTTGGACAAGCCGTCGAGCTCTGCCTGATGGTAGTCAGGGTAGATGAGCGATACCAATGCGCCGTGGTCTTCGATCACGAGCGAATCCACCACGTAGGTAACATTGTTCACAACTCCCTCTATTTCTTCAGGATAGATATTCTGGCCGGACGGTCCGAGTATCATACACTTGCTCCTGCCTTTCAGGAAGAGATAGCCGTCGCTGTCCATCACGCCCATATCTCCGGTGTGGAACCAGCCGTCCTCTCCGAGCACGCTCTTTGTGGCCTCCTCATTCTTGTAATAGCCGAGGAACACATTGGCGCCTTTCACCAGGACTTCGCCCGGAATGTTCTGAGGATCAGGCGAGTCAATGCGGATTTGCATATTGAGCACCTGTTTTCCGCAAGAATAGAGTTTGGCATCTTTCCAGTCAGCATAGCCGATGATAGGAGCACATTCGGTCATGCCGTAACCTACCGTGAACGGGAAACCTATCTTGTGGAAGAACCTCTCCACTTCAGGATTGAATGCGGCTCCGCCGATGATGACCTCGTAGAAACGTCCGCCGAAGGCATTGACAAGTTCCTGCAGGATCTTCTTCTGTATCACCTTGTCGATGATAGGGAGGTTCATTATCATCTTGTTCCTGTCGAGAATAGGCTTGAGCTTGGACTTATAGACCTTCTCGATGATGAGCGGCACAGCGATAATGATGTGCGGCTTGATGTCGGCAAATGCCTGCATGATGATCTTCGGACTCGGAACTCGAGTAAGGAAGTGCACGTGCGCGCCGATCGTCATTTCGAACAGGAATTCGAACATCATGCCGTACATGTGGGCTGAAGGAAGCATTGACACTACCTCTGTATTGTTGTCGAGCTGCGGCATCGCCTGGACATGGGCGAATTCGATATTCGACCAGAGAGCGCGGTACGGAACCATGACGCCTTTGGAGAAACCTGAAGTTCCTGAAGTATAGTTGATCACTGCCAGTTCATCTGCCCTGTCTTCGTAGTAGTCAAGGTCTTCCGGTCCGAAATTGTTCGGATATTTGTGGCCGAAGCTCTCGTTCAGATGCTGACGCACCTGGGACATCTCTTCCGTCTTGGAATAGAGGAAATTGAAATTGTTTATCTGCACGACAACATAAAGTCCCGGCATTTCCGCCTCTGAAAGGTTCTCCCAGATGACATCATCCACGAAGAGCACCTTTGCCTCAGAATGGTTCACGAGATAGTGGATGTTGCCCGGCTTGAATTCGTGAAGAATAGGCACTGGAACAGCACCGTAAGTCAATGCCGCCAAAAAACTTACACCCCAGTTCGCCTGGTTGCGTGAGCAGATTGCCACTTTGTCACCTTTTTCCAGACCGCACTGCTCGAAGGCGATATGCAGTTTGGCGATTCTTCTCGCTACATCCCTATAGGCCAGGTCCTGGCCCTTGTAGTTGGACAATGCGGGACGATCCCAGTTCTCTCTGAAACTTTTCTCGAGAAGCTTGTTAACTGATTGAAATTCCATAGTTTTCTATTGAAGTTTAAATGACCGCTCTTTTCCGTCATAACAACGTGCGGTCACCTGTCTCTTGTCATTGACTGAAACCTCCGTATCGGGGCTGAGCATCTTGTTCCCTTCCGGAGACAGAACAGGATTTCCGCCATAGAAACCGTATATGAGCGTCCTGACAGATGTCCTGACAATCCAGTATTTACGGTTCCCCGCCACAAGAAGTTCCGGCAATGATTTGATTGTTTCGTCTGATTTTATGTCTTTCCACGAAGAAGGTTTCTTGGCGTGGAGGTCATACATAGCTATAGTATTGTCCTTGTGCAGCACCAGGACATTGTATCCGTGCGCGCCTGTAAAGTCAAAGACGGCAGGTCCGAGCAGGATTTCCTTGCCCAGATCCACAGGGAACGGCTTCACGAACCGTCCGAGCCTGTCGATGAGGTAAAGGCTGCTGCCTGAGGCAAAGAGGAACTGAAGTTTCCCGTTGCCGAAGTAATCGATGGTTTCCACGGCCCCGCATATCGGAGTCTGGAACGGAACGCCCCATATGCCCTTTCCGTTCTCTTCCTTCAGGGTCAGATACATATTCTTCTGCTGAGAGAAGAGATTGGTCTTTCCTGTACCGCAGTTCTTCACCTTGAACGGACCGGCCGGCACTGTCACCACAGTATCTTTCTTCATTACAGGGACTTCATCCTTGGCGCCGGTGTATTCCATACGGGCGACATTGAATTCCATCCTCGCATCTTCTCCAGGATATATGGCCAATGTCATAGGACATGAGGTCACCTTGTCGAGAATCCTGCAGGCTGAAGCGGAGGTGTTCTTGGAGAAAAGCGACGCGAACTCATCCGGAGAGGCAGATGCGGAATAATATGCCTGGAATGCCGTTCCCTCACGGCTGATTATCCTGCCGGCACCCGCATCAGAAAGGAATGAGGCCAATGTCTTGTATTTTTCAGGCGCAAACGCCTCGAGAGAACGTTCCTCGCCTGCGATTATCCATCCGTTCCTATAGATATATAGCGAATCCGGGACACTGAACATATCGCCGAATACACTGGAAGCAAAGCCTCTGAACGGATAAGCAATCGGCTTGCCGTCGTAAGAGCGGAGGCTGGTGATTCCGCTTCCCCTGAAAATCACGGAGAGGTCCTGCTTGCCTGGACGGACAAGTATCACCTTCCCGAAGCCTGAACCGGACGGCACTTCAGCTACAGCCACTTCCCTGACAGCCAATGCCTTATACCACGCATCGGGAGATATTCCGGACTCCTTTTTCAAGGCCGTCCATCTGGCCCTGCGGCTGTCGAGTTTCCCCACTGCATCGACATATTTCTCCATTCTGTCTGAATATGCCTGAGCATCAGCCACCTGGACCGAGTACACTGAACGGACTCCGGCCGGCACTGTTTCCTGGAAAAGAGACTCGCCCGGAAGCAGATTCCTGTAGATATTGCTGAAATAGGCCGGGCTGTCCACCGAGAACGAGCGACCTGTCATGGTCAAAGCCTTTTCATCTGCCGATGTGAGGGTAATGCCTGTCCATTCCGCGTATGTTTTCAGGAAACGGCTGCCGCTTCTGCGCTGGCGGGACAGGAATGAGCCGGCCAGCTTGTCCACATAGTTTCCGCTAACGAACAGCGCCTTGTTTCCGGAAGTGCCATAGACAGCGGCGGAAAGGCTTTCGTCATCCAAGAGCGAAACACCATATTCTATATGTCTTGAACAGGATTTAAGCAGCGTCTCAGACGGCGAAAATGCTATAAGACAATGCTTTTTTAACGGCGATTCACGGTTGTCCGTCAGGTCTATCACCAGATGTGACACCGATGAAGAGTCAGCCAGAGCAAACAGTTTCTGTACTGGAGAATCCTGCGAAATCCTGCCGGCATCCACCACGAGCAGAGGAGCAAGATCCCCGCTATAGTGCATTGACACTACTGTTTCCGCACTTTTCAGGCCCGAAGGAGCCTCTGTGTCAATGAATTTGCTCAATTTCGAGAGCCATTCTCCGAAATTGGACTTGCCGGTTCCGAAAAACAGCGTGCCCACGAGATAGGTGCTGTCTTCCAACACTTCCAATGAACTTTTCAGTTTGTCCCCATAGAACACGAGCGCGGCATCTGACGGAACCGCACTCATGAGCGGACGTGCGGAACGTGCCTTCTGCAGCAGTTCCTCCTTATCAATCGAAGAAGTTTCCGTCTTGTCCGAGTACAGCACGACGACTGCTCCTATGACAAACGCCACAAGAGCGGCAAGCACCGCTGTACATATATATATAGCTTTCTTGTTCATTATGCAAAGAGTGCAAATTCTGCAACTCACAAATATAATCATAATTTTTGCAATTATGTCATTCTGTCGATGTTCTGTCCCTTTTTGAAAAAACAATGCGAATTCCTGAAACCTCAACTCGAATTTCACAATCAAAAAAAATATATATCTTTGTGATTCGTATAATTATAAAAGAAAACTGATGAATTACTACAAAGCATTGTCAGTTTGTGCATTAGCTGCTTTTGCAGCATCCTGCGGCACTTCCGGAGTGGAGGTTGCAGACGGACAGACAGAAGTGATTCTATCTATCGACACAGACGGCACACATCACACGAAATCGGTAGCAGAGGAGACTCTGCCGGCCATTGATGATTTCACTGTGGAGATCTTCAAGAAAGCGAACAATACAAGACTCTACAGAGACACTTACGCTAACTCGACTTCAAAGAAAATCAGACTTAACGCAGGCGACTACTCACTTTCCGCTTTCCACGGCGACTCGCTGAAAGCCGGATTCAATGCGGCATTCTATCAGGCAAAAGTTCCTTTCACCATCGACAAGGGACAGAGAAGAGTGAACATTTCCGGGACTGCCAAACTTGCCAACGTAAAGTTCGCGGTAAACTACGGCGAGTCCCTGAAGACCTATTATTCAAGGTATTGCGCGTCAGTTTCGACGGACAAGGCCAATGTGACAGACACTCTCGGATTCACCGGGAACGAGACCAGAGCCGGTTTCATTCCTGCCGGGACATTGACACTCAAACTCTTTGCTGCTGAAGCGAACGCGAAGATGAAGTACTTCCATACCGAGATTCAGGCTGAGCCGAATGACTTCATCACCGTAAACCTGGACACCAAGCCTTTCATCGGCAAGATTTCAGTGAACATCATCATTGACAAGAGCACTGAAGTCATTGAAAAGAACATTGACATGGATCCTACGGACTTCGCGACCGAGGCTCCGGTCATCAAACTGGGCGACAGGCTGAAGGCTGGACAGGTGACATTCTTCGAGGGCGACGACCTGAGCGGCACTCTCGTGGACATCAATACGCCTGCGGGTTTTGCCCACGCGTGGCTCGACATCACCTCCGAGTACCTGAAAGCCAAGGGATTCGCTGAACGTCTGGACCTTACCGCACTCGATGCGGCTACCAGGGCAAAGTTCTCGGCGCTCGGCATCCAGATACTCAAGATGACGCCTGAGACGAGATTCTCCTTCATTGACTTCAGCGGAATGACTGACAAGGTCCAGTATGAGGCCGTGCCTTTCGAGGGCAAGTTCAAGCTCACCGTGGAGGACAAAAACGGGGCGCAGGCCGTTTCCGACGAGTTCTCCTTCCTCATGAACAAGAATTCGGCTACACTGAACATCACTCCTGCCAATGCCTTCGCGAGAAGTTTCAGAGGCGTATCTCTCGATGTCCAGACCGGCAAGCCTGAGAAATACACGCTCCAGTACAGACTGGACGGAGGAAGCTGGACCAATGCAGAGGGCACCGTTTCCGGGAACACCATTTCCTACGGGAAGATTTCCGGCCTTGCTCCGGACTCAGAATACGAGGTAAGGGCGATTTACAACAAGAATCCGTACAACAGCACAGATATCGTCAAGGTCAGAACCGAGGCGGACGCTCAGGTGGGCAACAAGGGTTTCGAGGACTGGACTACAGAAACGATAAAGATCTCAGTGAAGTTGTCCAGCGACAGGACCCTCGACTGGTATCTGCCTTACGCAAATGCTGGCAGCAGCTGGTGGGACGTAACAAGCAAGAGGAGTATGCCTACAAGCATTTTGGCCACCACAAAGACTAGCGTAAAGTCCTTCCCGACAGTGGCTTACTCTCCAGACTGCACAAGCGGCACAAAATCCGCGCACATATATACTGTCAATGTCGGCAAATTCAACACTGACGCTGTCGCTTCCGGCACGTCATACCCGGGCGAGCTGTTCATCGGCAAGGCTGATGATTCCGGAAACCACTCGTCTGACGGACACGCTTTCACGAGCAGGCCTGACAAATTCACTTTCAAATACAAGTTCTCCCCGAAAGGCAGCGAGAAATTCTATGTCAAGGTGGAGTTCAAGGATGCAGAGGGCAATGTAATAGCCGTGAAGGAGGACACCGAGGGCCCGGCAGCCGCAGAATGGACAGAATACAGCACTACACTGGACTGGAATGACATCACCAGGAAGGCAGCAAGCATCTACATAAGCTTCAAGTCGTCTTCTTCGGGCAGTCCTGGCATCAACGCCAACAGCACACTCGAGGTGGCAGGCAATTCTTCACAGGCCGGACACTTCGGAAGTTCACTGTATGTGGATGATATTGAACTGATTTATGAATAACCCAACCCAGATAAAAAGAAAAATACATATGAAACGTACAATCTTCTCCATAATGGCAGTCGCCGCAGTCCTGGCAGGATGCAAGGAGACAAATGTTGAGAGCACCTCGGACAAGGGATTCTTCGTCCTCAAATCAGTAGTTGCCGACGGACAGATGAATGACATCGACATATCTACCGCAGCTACCAAAGCGACTCCCGCTGAGCTGGCAGATGTAAATTCCTTCGTAGTCAAGATCGAGAGCAACCTCGAAGGAGGCGGCACTCAGACTTACTCCTACAGCGACATTCTGGACAAGGCCATCGAACTTCCTACAGGTTCATACCAGATCACGGCAGGCTCGCCGGAAGGAAAGACAGCAGCCTGGGACCAGCCTCTCTTCGAGGGTGTCCAGAACTTTTCAGTAGTAGCGGGCGCCACGTCTCCTGTCAATGTAAAGTGCTCATTGAAGAACGCGATGGTTTCGGTAAAATGCACCGACACGTTCATCACCGAGCTCAGCACCTTCAACATCAAGGTTTCAGCCAATGACAATGACTTCCTTACCTGGAGCAAGAATGAAAGCGGAAACAACCTGGACAGGCAGGGATACTTCACCGCTACCGAACTCTATGTACAGATAGACGGCGAGAGGTCACTCGACGGCTCTACAGCTGCATTGACCCAGACCATCAAGAATGTGCATCCTAAGGACCACATCATCCTGAACCTCGATGCGCGTGTAACAGGTGAAGTTCAGCAGATTACGCTCACCGTGGACGGCAGCGTCAATGTCAGGAACGAAAATGTCACCGTGGGAGGATTCGAGGAAATCCCTATTCCGGATCCTGAAAAGCCGAAACCGGAGAACCCTGATCCTGAGAAACCGGAACCGGACGAAAATGCGCCTCAGCTCGTATGGGCAAGCAATCCTGATTTCGCTGCCCAGCCGCTCGCCGAGACAATGGACGTCACCATCAACATCAAGGCCCCGGGAAAAATCAGCAGTTTCATTGTCAATGTGAATTCACCTGCGTTGAACTCGCTTCTGCCTGACATGGTCAGTCCGCAGAATGTGCTTTCTGACGGCAGCGTGGACCTCGACCTCATCGATGACGCTACTGCGATCGAAAACCTCAGCGCACTCCTCCCTACCGGCGACCAGCTGAAGGGAAAGGACAATGTGGAGTTCAAGCTTTCCGGACTTCTGCCAATGCTATACAGCATCACAAGCGCAAGTCCTGACACTTATGACAATACGAATCACGTCTTCACCCTCAAACTGAAAGATGAGGCCGGGAGGACTCTTTCAAAAGCGGCCACGTTCTACTACAAGAAGTAGGAAAAACTTGATTGTCAGACTTTTGAAAAGATAATTATCATGATTGTAAAATATAAGAAATACATTCTTTCAGCGGTTGCAGCCAGTGCTTTAATAGGTTGCAGCAGGGAGGCTGTGGATTCCGGGAAGCACGGATACCTCACGGCCGGGATTGAGCAGGACATGTCTGTCAATGTCATAAAGACCAAGGCTGACGTAAGTGCGGATGATCCGTTCACGCTGAATATCTATAAGGGAAGTGAACTGCTGAACACCATCAGCGACCACAGGACGCTGCTCACCGAGCCGCTCCAGCTGAACTGCGCGAAATACAAGGTAACTGCACAGAACCGCGAAACCGTGGAAGCCGTCTTCGATTCTCCACGCTACTATGGCGAGGCCGATGTGACGGTGCTTCCGGACCAGGTGGTCAATGCAGATGTTACCTGCACGCTTTCCGATGTGCTGGTGGAGCCTACTTTCGCAGAGGCTGATTTCGATGCCAATTTCAAGAACTTGTCCCTGACCGTAAGCAACGGCACAGGGTCTCTGGTCTGGAACAAGGCTGAGGGCACACTCGGAAAGACAGGTTATTTCAAGCCTTCAGGGACATTGACCTGGACACTTTCATTGACAAACAACGCAAACAGAACCTTCACAAGGTCAGAGACTTACGCCGACGTGAAAGGAAAGCAGAAATACGCATTGAACTTCAAGGTGGCGACGGTGGACCCGAATACCGGAGCTGCCGGACTGAGAATCGTTCTCGATGACGAGATGACAGAGCGCAGTTTCGACCTCCTGCTGGATTTCACGAGTTCTGAGGCTGAGGCCAAGAGCGTGAATGCATGGGCGCTGTTCGCCGATGTGAAAGGTTCGCTGAAATCGACTTCCGTACCTGCCGGGCTGAAGCTTCAGTACAAGATGGTGGGGACTGAGGAGTGGACTGATTTCACAGGCGAGATAAAGACAGACGCCGAAAACAAGTCGTTTACGGCAAGGCTTACAGGTCTTACACCGGGCAAGAACTATGTCGTCCGCGCCAAGACAGACAAGGAAACGGGCAAGAAGCAGATAGCATTCACCACAGAGGCGGCTGCTGTCCTGAGCAATATGAGTTTCGACTCATGGTATATGAACGGCAAGGCTCCTATGCCGGACATTCAGGGTGAACCGCTTATCTGGGATACCGCGAACCCTGGTTCCGCTTCATTGGGAACTGTTCCTACCAATCCTGAAAGCAGCCACGTGGCTGTGCAGGGAGAGGGCAAGAAGGCAGCCAAACTGGAGAGTCTCGCGGCCACTATGGACATTTTCGCTGCCGGCAACATCTTCACGGGCAAATTCGGCAAGGCGATTGCCAGCCTGTCCAATCCTGGAGCAACTTTGGACTGGGGAACGCCGTTCTATTCGCGTCCTCTTGCACTGAAGGGCTACATGGATTACAGACCGGTTGCCATCACTCATGCCAAGTCTCCTTACACTGAACTCAAAGGCCGTCCTGACACCTGCCAGATTCAGATTTTCCTGACTGACAGAACCACGATGTACCATATCGACACTCAGAAGAAGCAGTTTGTGGACATCAACGGAAGTGATGTCATCGCTTACGGAAAGCTTGAGAGCGGAACGGTGACCAGCACCAAGGAGGGTCTTGTCAATGGTTATGAGCCTTTTGAAATCAAGCTCGAGTACAGGGACCTGACCAGAAAGCCGAATATGATAGTCATCGTGGCTGCAGCCAGCAAATACGGCGATTTCTTCACCGGAGGCAAGGGCACGGTGCTGTATCTGGACGAGTTCTCATTTGTTTACGACCCGGCTGAACTATAACATGAAACGACTGCATCACATAGCATTGGTTCTTCTTGCTGCGGGAGCTGTTTCCTGCAGCATCAAGAATGACATGCAGCTGCCGAAGATTCCGGCGGAGATCACCTCGTTTGAGATCGAGGGGCAGGTTTCCTCCAGAATAGACGCATCCAATCTGTCTGTCAATGTGGTTCTGGGCGAGGAGGTCAGGGCTGACAAGCTGATTATCAAGACCGTAAAGATTTCTGACGGGGCCAAGTGCCCTGATGCCGGATTCACTGATGGCGGGATTATAGACTTGTCGTCTCCATATAAGGTGACGCTGTCCAATTTCCGTGAATATGAATGGACCATCACGTCGGAGCAGCCTGTGGAAAGGTACGTGAAATGCGAGAACCAGATAGGTGAATCCACCATTTTTCCTGAGACACGCAAGGTCAGTATCAAGGTGAAGAAGGCTGCAGGCAGTGCCGTGGACAGCAGGTCGAAACTGGTCATTACTGACATGAAGCTCGGTCTGAAAGGCTCAAGGGTCGTCTCCACCACGGATTTCAACGGCAATGTCCAGGAAATCAGCGCATTCCCTGTAACTCTCGACTGTTTCTACGAGCGCAAGTTCACGGTAGATGAGGAGGGCAAGAGAAGCGAGTGGACTTTGATTGCGCTGACGGACTGAGGAATGTCCAGGTGGATGTCCAAGTGTATATTCAGGTGTATATCCAGGTGGATGTGGCATTACAGGCACACCACGTAAACCATTGATAACCAAACATTTAGCCACTTTCAGAGTTACTGTTTTCACGACTCTGAAAGTGGCTAAAATGCTGATATTCAATCACTAACGCGATGCGCCTAACCGATTTCGGCTCCGTTGTGCAAGGTCTCGGCTGGCGTGATGAAACGCATCTTGCCGTCACCCTGGCGCGCCATCAGAATCATACCCTTGGACTCGATGCCGAAAATCGTACGCGGCTTCAGGTTCGCGAGGATGCAGATCTGTTTGCCAACCATCTCCTCCGGAGTGTAGAACTTGGCGATACCGGACACGATGACTCTCTTGTCAATGCCAGTATCTATGGTGAGCTTCAGCAATTTGTCAGATTTAGGGACCTTGACAGCCTCCAGAACCGTGGCAGTACGGATATCCATCTTTCCGAAATCATCGAACTCCACTTCATCCTTCTGCGGAGCCACCTGATTTGCTGCAGCAGCTTTTTCGGCAGCCTCACGTGCAGCACGGATGACATCAAGACGGTCAGTCTGAGCCTTAATGGCGTCATCTTCAATCTTTGCGAAAAGCAATTCTGCAGCACCGAGCTGATGACCTTCAGGAAGCAGATTGTCATTTCCCAGAACATCCCATCCGAGACACACACCCTGGCAAGGACATGCAGCCGCAACTTCCTTTACATCAGCACCTTCCGGAGCCGAAACAGTATGAAGAGCAGCACCTTCACCTTCCTTGTATGTATTGACGGTCTCCTGCTCGCCATGCCTGTGGTCAACACCGGCACAGAAGCTGACATCCAGCATCTTGCGAAGCTTCTCGGCAGCAAACGGCGTGAACGGCTCGAATGCGATAGCGAGGTCAGCACAGATCTGGAGGCTGACATTCAGTATCGTCGCAGTACGCGCCATATCCGTCTTTGCCACCTTCCACGGCTCAGTATCAGAGATATACTTGTTTCCGAGACGGGCGATGGACATCGCATCCTTCAGCGCTTCGCGGAAATGATAAGTCTCAATGTTCTTCGCCAATGATTCCTTGAGCACCGGCACCTGTGCCAATGTTTCCTTGTCAATGTCAAGCAGCTCTCCCGCAGCAGGAACCTTGCCATCGAAATACTTGTGGGTCAGGACAACGGCCCTGTTCACGAAGTTTCCGAAAATTGCCACGAGCTCGCTGTTGTTGCGCTGCTGGAACTCCTTCCAACTGAAATCATTGTCCTTGGTCTCAGGAGCATTGGCAGTAAGCACATATCTCATGACATCCTGTTTTCCAGGGAATTCCTCCAGATATTCGTGAGCCCATACAGCCCAGTTCTTGGATGTCGAGATCTTGTCACCTTCGAGATTGAGGAACTCATTGGCAGGGACATTGTCCGGGAGGATGTAGCCGTCACCATATGCTTTCAGCATTGACGGGAACACGATGCAATGGAAGACGATATTGTCCTTTCCGATAAAGTGCACCAGCTTGGTCTCCTGGGACTTCCACCATTTCTCCCAACTCTTCGGAAGCAGTTCCTGAGTGTTGGAGATGTAGCCGATAGGCGCGTCGAACCATACGTAGAGCACCTTACCTTCCGCTCCATCGACAGGCACCGGAACGCCCCAGTCCAGGTCACGGCTCACGGCACGTGGCTGAAGATGAGCATCCAGCCAGGACTTGCATTGACCATAGACATTGGTCTTCCACTCCTTGTGCTGTTCGAGAATCCACTCGCGGAGCCACGGCTCATACTGGTCCAGAGGCAGATACCAATGCTTGGTCATCACCTTTATAGGCTTGCTGCCGCTAAGTGTGGATTTCGGGTCGATCAGTTCTTCCGGGCTGAGGGTGCTGCCGCATTTCTCGCACTGGTCGCCATAGGCATTCGGGTTGCCGCATTTAGGGCAAGTTCCTGTAATATAGCGGTCTGCAAGAAAGGTCTTGGCTTCCGGATCGAAGAACTGCTCCGACTCCTTGGTGATGAATTTGTCTTCATCATAAAGTTTGCGGAAGAACTCCGATGCGTTCTTCTCGTGGACCTTGGATGATGTCCTGGAATAGATATCGAAGTTGATGCCCAGACCGGAGAATGAATCCTTGATTATCTTATGATATTTGTCCACAATGTCCTGAGGTGAACATCCCTGACGTTTAGCGGCAATGGTGATAGGCACTCCATGCTCGTCACTTCCGCACACATAAAGGACATCTTCGCCACGCATTCTCAGATATCTCACATAGATATCAGCCGGGACATACACTCCGGCAAGATGACCGATATGCACTGGTCCGTTGGCATACGGAAGCGCGCAAGTCACAAGCGTTCTCTTGAATTTGTTGTCCATAACATATTGAATTTTAATTATTTGTCTATTATCCCCCAAGTTCTACAGCACCCTGCCGAGACGTTCAGCGATTTTCTTACGAAGTTCCGCCACCTTCTGCATCTTCACAAGAAGCGCGTCCTGCTCTTTCATCACTTCCTCCGTCTGTTCCACCCGCGACAATTCCCTCAACTTGGAAGCAATCTCCTCTTCCTGCGTCTTCACCAGGCTTGAGTTATATACCATAATGGCATTCGGTACATTGAGCACGAGGAATGACGGCACTGCAGTCAGCGAATTTACAAAATTCTTCACGGAAAGCTGATATTTGTATTCAATCAGGTCCGCTACTATTCCTGACGACACGCGGTCCGGGCCGTCCAACAATCTTTTCACGATAGTATCCTGCGGCAGTTCGCTGTCATACATGTCGAAATACATATCGTAAACCCTCTTGTATATCGTATTCTGGAACGGGTTGTCCTCGATTGCATCACGGATAAAGTCCGCCACCGTACATTTCTCTTCCGAGTCATAGTATTCAGAATCCGATTCGAACTCCAGATAATTCTGACCGTATTTGAGTATCAGGCACAGAAGGTCCTTTTCCGAAGGTTCCATCATCGGGGCCTCAAGTCCTGTTCTCCTTCCTGAACCGCCTGCAGCACCAGAAGAGCCTGCACTATCCCGAACATCAGCCGCATCAGATCCGCTGTCACCAACTGCCTCCCCGGCATTGTCACCTCCAGGAACTCCGGCATCACCCTGCGGTGCGGCTCCACTCTGGACGTCCGCACCTGACTGACTGACTGCAGCCGCTTCCGCCCGACGCCTTTCCCTCTCCGCCTCTTTCCGTTCCTCCTCGAGCATTCTGTGCATTGTCTCGGAAATCCGCGTGAAAATCATCTGCTCGTCGATATTGAACTCTTGCGCCGAATTCTGCACATAGACTGCCTGCTTGATCTTGTCCGGAATCAATGCTATCGTATCGGCGATGTCGTTTATGAGCTCAGCTATCTTCAGCGGATCGTTCCCCGCCTGGCTTTTCAGCAATGCAGTCTTATATGCGATGAAGTCCTGCTCATTCTTGTCAATGAAATCCTTGACCTCGTCAAGCGTGTGTTTTCTCGCATACGAATCCGGATCATCCCCGTCAGGGATCAACACGACCTTGACATTGAGCCCCTCCTTCAGGATAAGTCCGATGCCGCGCAGGGCCGCATGGATCCCGGCCGCATCACCGTCATACATGATGGTTATGTTGTCGGTAAACTTCTTGATAAGACGGATCTGATTGACTGTCAATGAAGTACCGCTGGAAGCCACCACATTGGAGATTCCGAGCTGGTGCATCGAGAGCACATCCAGATAGCCCTCGACCAGATAGCATTTGTTCTGCCTGGATATCTCGCTTTTCGCGAAATAAATTCCGTAGAGAGAGCTGCTCTTGTCATAAATCTCCGTTTCCGGGGAATTTATGTATTTTCCGATATTGGCTTTCTTGTAATCGGAAATCAATGTCCTTCCGCCGAAAGCAATGACCCTGCCGCTTACCGAATGCACCGGAAACATCACGCGGTCATAGAACTTGTCGATGAGGGAGCCGTCATTGCGCCGGATGCTCACGCCCACGGCTGTAAGGAATTCAGGTTTATAGCCTTTGGCCAATGCCGTCCGGGACAGTGCCGAACCGTCTTTCGGAGACCAGCCGAGCCCGAACTTGTCTATCGTGGCATCCTCCAGGCCTCTGCTTCTGAAATATTCATATCCGATGGAACGCCCCTCAGGAGTCTTCAGACTGTCCTTGAAGAACTGCTGCGCGAAATCCATCACCAGATACAGGCTCTCGCTCCTCTGCCTCTGCGCTATCTCTTCCGGAGTCTCCTCTTTTTCCTTTACCTCAATGCCGTATTTCCTCGCCAGATACTTGAGCGCTTCCACATAAGTCATTCCCTCGTGTTCCATGACGAAGCCCACAGCCGATCCTGACTTTCCGCAACCGAAGCATTTGTAGATGCCTTTTGACGGAGAGACATAGAAAGACGGTGTCTTCTCGTTGTGGAACGGGCAACAGGCGATGTAATTGGCACCCCGTCTCTTGAGTGAGACGAAATCCTTTATCACATCCACTATCTGCGCCGAGTCCAGAATCTTATTTACAGTATCCTGGGGAATCATTGACTGTACCTATAATCCTATATACTTTCTTCACGTGGATTTCTATCCGGCCGCAGGCCTACTGCTCGTCGATTTTCTTATAATCCACATCTTTCACATCCCCGAATCCGTCCATGTCGGACTGGTCCTGGCTCTCGGTCGAGCTGAAATGGATCTCGTACTCTTTTTGCGCCTTGCTGACACGGTAGGTGGAAATCAGGTCATTGACGCCATAGCAGATCAGGAATATGCCGGCGAGAATGCTCATCACCCGTTCAGTGAACGGATTGAATATCAATATGGCAGCACCTACAAGGGCCACGCCTGAGAGTATGAACGAAAATATGCCTGAGCCCAGCAGTGAGGCTGTACCCGCGAGCGCAAAAATCTGTATCAGTCCGAAAATGAATATGACTATTCCGATCAATGTGACGATTATATTGGCTATCGCTCCCGGGAAGATGAACAGGAGAATACCTATTACTATATCGACTCCTGCATTGATCACCATCAGGTTCAACACACCCTCTTTCTTGTGGGCAAGGCCGTAGGCAAATGACACCAGTCCGGCCGCGAACAGGAATGCCGCAATTATCTTCACCACATTGGTCGTGGCTTCGGTGCTGCATACCATAACCAGACCTATCGCAATAGCGGCCAATGCACGCAATACGCCGCTGAATTTATTTTTGTACCCAAATGTAATCATAGTTCATTTTGTTATATTCAATTTGGCAAAGATAGTGAAAATATATGGTGCAGAAGTCGAAAAAAAATCATATATTTGTACTTCGACATAAAAACCAAAAACAATCATTTATGAAGCCGATTATGAAAAATCATCTTCTATGCCTTCTGGCAGCAGTCGGTGTCGTTTTCTTGGGCGGATGCAAGAAATCTGAGTCATCCTGAAAGAAAAGCAGCCTGACCTTCAGCCAGGACCAGGAATTCAACCTCACATTCGAGGCTGAAGCCACCACCCAAAACATTTTCTTCACAGCAGACGGAATCTGGATGGTCCAGGACGAGAACGGACTCGAAGCGGACAAGCGCTGGTATTCCGTGACACCTACGCACGGAGCTGGCGGAGAAACTTTCGTGGAACTTTCCATTCCGGAGAATACCGATATGGACAAGGACAGGACAGCCGTATTCAGCATCATCTGCGGCGCTGACAAACAGCTGTTCACCATTCTCCAATACTCGCGGAATGCTGCGGAAAGCAAGCACGTCTATTTCGCCGACGAGAAGTTCAAATCATATTGTGTGGAGAATTTCGACACTGACGGGGACGGAAAGATTTCCAAGGAAGAAGCGGCCGCAATCACTGAAATCGACTGCCAGGAAAGGGAGATAACCTCACTCGAAGGCATCAAATATATGACGTCATTGACCACCCTGAACTGCAGGTACAACTCCATTGACGGAATCCTGGACCTGAGCGGACTGAAGAACCTCAAGACCGTCAATGCTGACCACAACTTCTACAGCAGACTGGACCTGAGCGGGTGCAGCGCCCTGGAAACGCTTGTAGCGAACGACAACTACGGCTACAACGAGCAGAGCAAGATGGTCTTCACATTGGCAGAAGTGGATCTGACTGGCTGTGCGGCCCTGAAGAAAGTCAGCCTTCAGGACAATGCCATCACCACCCTCAGTCTCAAGGACAGTCCTGAACTCGAGGAAATCAACATGTCGATGAACCAGCTCCAGAGCATTGACCTTTCCAAATGCCCGAAGCTCAAGACAGTCCACATCCGCAGCAACAATTTCAACTCTGCCGTGGACTTCAGCCATTGCCCTGAACTGACCTATCTCGGAGCCTGGGAAGCAAATCTTACAGGCTTGAACGTCTCAGGCTGCAACAAGCTCGTCCAGCTCATCGCGTACAGGAACACAGGACTCAAGTCCATTGACGTCAGCAGCTGCAGCGCATTGACAGAACTCAATCTATACGAGACAGGAATTACCGCCGTCGATGTCAGGAACAATGTGAACCTGGTAAAACTGAACCTCGGTTTCACAGGAGGACTCACAGACATTGACCTTTTCGCAAACTCGAAACTTACGGAGCTGAACCTGCAGGAGAACAAACTGACATCCCTGGATGTTTCTTCATGCAAGGCACTCACGATACTCAAGGCTGAGAACAACAGCCTGACATCCGTCAACTTGGCAGGATGCTCAGCGCTTACGAAACTGTACCTCTACAACAACAAGCTGACCTCCGTGGACCTCAGCTCATGCAAGTCACTCGGCAGCCTCGCCATCTACACCAACAGCCTCACTTCTCTGGACGTGACTCCATGCGCTGCGGAAATGTACTTCCTAGACTGCAAGGAGAACGCTATAAAGGAACTGAAGGTCAGCGGACTTTCCAAACTCGGTACACTTGACGCTTCCGACAATGCGATTTCAAGTCTGGACCTGACTTCATGCAAGGCGCTCGAAGAGGTTCTCCTCAGCAAAAACCAGCTGGCCGAGCTGAAAGTCAAGGGATTGGACAAGATGAGCGTATGCGAGTTCCAGAACAACAAGCTGAAGCGTCTTGACCTGCGCGGATGCGTGGCCATCGACGAGCTCCATATTTCTGACAATGCCGACCTCGCCTATGTTTCATTCTACGGATGCACTGCGCTCCGCTATGTGGACTGCAGAAGGACCAGCGTTTCCACACTCGATTTCAGCGGCAACGAGAAGATGAACTTCCTGTTCGCGACCGAGTGCCCGCTGTTGAAGACCATATATATAAGGCCGGGGGCAAATTACAGTTCACTGGCATTCGACGAGGCCACGACCAAAGTGTTCGAAAAAGATCCTGAGAGCTACAGCGACGTAAAGACGGACAACTGGGGCGACGAAGACATTGACCCTTGGGGCAAATAATCCAAAAGACATTGAAAATGAGAAAGATATATTATTTGGCGGCAGCTGCGCTGAGTCTTTGCGCTTGCCAGAAAGAGGTCAATGAGAAAGGCGCCTCCACCGAAACGCGTGAGATTACGGTCTCCACTACATTGACAAAAACGGGCATTGCCTACGAGGGCGATGTTTCCCATCTTGTATGGAAAGAGGGCGACCAGGTTTCCTACATCACAAGTGACGCGGCAGGTCTCGGCTCGGGATTCGGGCTCGCTACCGTGAAGGACAACAAGTTCAAGGCTACCATTTCGGCTCAGGCAACTTCAAAAGACAAGTTCCTCGCAGTCTGGGGCGGTTCTGCGACAGAGGGTTCCTCAAGCATTGAGATTCCGATGAGCACCGTCATTGACGCGAACAGCACAGCTGAATTCGACGGCAAACTGCTTCCGATGGTCGCTCTGGCAAATGTTCCGGACGACAAGGCTGCGGAAATCGATGTGGATTTCACTCCTCTTGCAGCTGTCTTGCGCGTATCCGTCGATACTGTAGGACACTCGAAGGAGAAACTTTCCGGGATAACGCTTACCACCGACGGAAAATGCATTGGAACATACTCAGTCTCTACGGCTTACGAGAAAGGCTATAAGTTTACTGGCACATCCAATACCGTTTCAGCCACATTTCCGGACACGCCGCTGCTGAAAGACTTCAAATATGCATATCTGGTCCTGGCAAAGGGCTCCTACACTGGTGTCCGCATGGAAATCACCACCGACAAGAACACATATACGCTCAGTGACGGCGCAATAGACCTTACCGCCTCTGACAGAGGCCTTTACAGGATAAACGTCCAGCTTTCCGAGCCGCCTGCACCTGTGGAACAGAAATTCGTGAAAGTGACTGAGCAGTCCCAGATAGTGGCAGGTGGCACATATCTGATCGTTTCCGAAAAAACCGAAAGCAGTTATTATGTGGCCATCAACAGCATAAGTGACGGGTATCTCGAATGCAAGACCATAAACTGCGATGCGGAAGGCTGCATTGAGAAGACAGACGAAATCATGAATTATTCAGTAACGCTCGAGGACGGAACCGACTCATATGCAGGAAAATATGCCATCAAGATGAGCGGTCTTGGTTATCTGAAAGCCCCAGGCAACGTGTCTGCAGCTATCGAATATGTTGGAAAATTCTGGTCGCCAGGCTCTGTATTAGACTCAAGTTCCAATTACTTCTGGGGCATCACTGTAACTGACGGAACAGTTCTGATTTCTTCACACGAATTCAAGATCGCAGGAGAGCCTACGGGCAGAACAGGCGGAATAGGATTCTTCACGGGCAAACAGAATTTCGGAGTGTTCGCACCGGAATCAGAGGATTACAAGCAGGCACAGCTTTTCAGACTGCAGTAATCACTTCCAGTTCTTATAAGGGTTACGGGTCAATGCCGCATTGTAATAGCGTCTGTCGCCCGTGACCTCTTCCCCAAGCCAGGATGGCCTTTCAAATGGTTCGTCCTGGCTTTTCAGTTCCACTTCAGCCATGAGCAGGCCCTCATTGTCTCCGTAGAACTCATCCACCTCGAACGTATGGCCCTGATAATCCACAAGATACCTTGTCTTGTCGATGGCTCCTGGATGACACAATTTCAGCAGTTCACGCGCATCGTCCGCGCTGATTTCCTTTTCCCACTCGAATCTGCTCAGTCCAGCCGCATCGCTCTTTCCCTT
>ULWC01003327.1_pt1 | contig 56456 bp, 48 predicted proteins | sample 1959931 | NCBI WGS metagenome assembly ULWC01 (sample SAMEA4835801, study PRJEB28245) | human gut metagenome | biome: gut microbiome; material: fecal sample | place: Denmark | collected 2008
TTCGGCCTGATTTTTTGTCCGTTTTTCATGGCGAGGATACAGTTCCCCCACGAGAGCTCCGCATTGACCGCAAGTTTCAGTGTCAGGCAGCCGCCAAACTCGACCTCTGTTCTATCCTGTCCGCCAGCTGCACCACGTTTGCCGTGTGGATGCCGAAGAAGATGTAAAGGATTTCCGTCCGCTTTGTCCTGGCCTTGACCCTTTTGACACCATAGCACTGTCCCGAACACATCCGACACCTTCCGAAACCACCCCACACCCAGATCGACTAATGAAACGTTTTAAGAAAAAGGCCCTAAACCAACACAACAAAAACCTCAATAATACAACTCCATCACCCAGCTTCCACCGCCCAAACAAAAAGCCCCGCAAACAACACGCACCTCCAAACTTCCAAGCCAAAGATTAAGATCAATGCCACTGCAGACCGACCACCTCCAAGATACTTGTCAATGAAAATGCACCAAATCGTCACCTTGCCCCTAAAATACCAAAATTCGCCCGAATCTTGTATAACCCCACAGATTACTCCAAAATTCGAGCGACTAATTCATCTCTCTCCCCTACACCTACAGTCCACGAACAATCTCCACGAAATTCTCTATCACGTACTCGGCGTCCTCCATTGACATTTTGGTATTCAGAGGAAGCGTGATTTCATTTTCGAACAGGTGATAGGCGTTCGGGAAATCGGCGATGTCGAAGCCGTGAGCCTTGTAGGCGGTCATCATCGGGAGAGGCTTGTAGTGGACATTGGTTGCGATGCCGCGCTCGGCCATCTGCTCGATAACTTTGTTGGCCTCTTCGCGGGTGCGGCCCTGGAGACGGACCAGGTAAAGATGGTGCGAAGAACAATGATCTGGAGCCCTGTGATTCAGATACTTGACCTGATGGGCTGCATCAAGGCCAGCGTTCAGAGAATCGATGCCAGCATTGTACAATGAAACCATCTCGTGACGCTTCTCCAGCATTGACGGATAACGCTCGAACTGGACTAGACCAAGAGCCGCCATGATGTCGGTCATGTTGCATTTGTACCATGGGCCAATGATATCGTACTCCCATGCACCTAGCTTCGTTTTTGCAAGCGCATCTTTGTTCTGACCATGAAGCGAGAACAACTGGGAGAGACGGTAGATAAACTCGTTCCAGGACTCACCCTCAATGAAAGGTACAGGACTTCCGCAATACACCTGCTGACGCTCCACCTTCTCGTTTCCGAATGGCAGATTCCATGTCAATGCGCCGCCTTCGGCAGTAGTGAAATTCTTCACCGCATGGAAAGAGAACGAAGAAAAATCAGCAATCTCGCCAGCCATCTTGCCATGACGCGAAGCACCAAATGAATGAGCGCAGTCATTGGAAATGGCGATACGGCCCAGAAGCTTCTGAATATCATTTGCAGGATGGAATTTTGCCAGAATTTCAGGACGGTTCACTATCTCACGAACCTTATCCACATCAGCGCATATACCAGCAATATCCACAGGGACAATGACTTTGGTGCGTTCCGTGATAGCATCAGCCAATTTATCGTAATCCATCTCGACATTGTCCTTCTGCGAATCCACCAGGATAATGTCAATCAGACACGACGTCTGAACCACATCCTGCAAATCTGTATCCGTTTCCAGAAGAAGTGCCAGATGTAGTAGAACGGGGCGGCGAGCGCGTCACTTTCGTAATGGCTCAACAAGTGGAGATTGCGCCTTGCAATTTCGACAAGCTTTCCGGCACGGGACGTCGGGTGGCGGAACCTGGTATCACCATGCCCGAAGTTTCCTCCCGCCATTATTTCGTTGAGCAGAAATTGTCCTTCCGACTCATCAGCATTCCAGAGTGACGGAATCTCAGGCAATGCAAACACAGTCCGGAGCACCCACATTGACGCGGAAGCGAAACGAGTCATGCCCATGTCATTGACATCCTTCATAAGCCTGGCATCCATCCCAGCATCGCGATGCAGAATCGCAAAATAGATGTCCATCATCTGACGCAGACCGATTCCGCCGGAAATGAGGTGCCGGAACGCATGATGCAGCAGGTAAAACAGGTGGATGTAGTCAGACGGGCAGACGATTTCCCCACAAGGCAGTTCAGCCTTCCCTGCGAAAAAATCCGCCACATGACTCCCCCAGAACTCCTGTATCTTCCTGTTCTTGAAAAGATTATGAGAAATGCTCAGCCTATAGTGCAGCTCCACCTCAGCATCATTGAAAATCTTCGGATGCGCATGCACGTAGTCCCAGCCGCCATTGTCAATGCCCTTCTTCCTCAGGTATTCCAATGCCTTCTCCCGTCCGCATTCCACATATACGTCAATGTCCCCCGCCTGTCGCAGACCACGTAACTCTTCATCATAAAGAGCCGCCACGCTCTGCCCCTTGAACGTAGTCAGACGCATTCCGTCGCAGTCGAACATCTCCTGCAGCTCGACGCAATGCCGGTTCATCACCTCATTACGCTTCTGGATATTGGCCGCTGCTCCCAACCATTTCATTTTCAGTGCCGCCGGCAGGTTCACCGCCTGCTCCGGATGGCCACTGCATACCCTCTGAACCCCGGCAAAGCACACCCCAAGCAACGTCTGCTTCTGCGCCTCCCTATACATCGCCGACCACTCCTCCGCCGACGGCACCACCGGCCCGAACCCCTCAGCCGTGCCTACCGCATTCTGTATGAGCCTAAAAAATAAATTGTCTGTCATAGTCTAATACGAACTATTTGGAGTTTTCAAGCACAACCCAGATGCCTGCATTAACTTTCCCTTCATGTCTAATTATTCCTGCCTTCTGCAGTATGGCGAAGTCTCGTTCGACAGTGCGTTGGGTTTCCGACAACGTTTCCGACATTTACACTTGCAATCAAACATCTCCACCACCCCAAAACTCACACAGCCTCGCTCCCGTCTTCGCCGTACTTTCCGTCCTTGGCTTCATAGATGACGGACGGCTCCAGGACTTCGACCGTGTGCCAGACGCCGGCGGGGACGACGCAGCCGTAATTGCCGGAGGACGGGTCCAGGACAATGCGTGCCGTTTCATGGAGGCGACGCCCAATTGCCATATCCTGCTTCTGTTCAATGCCCTCTCCAGATTCAATGCCGTCTCCAGGTCGCTCTTCCTCATATAGCACCTCGACCAATTTCCCATGAAGCAACAATACATTCTCGGTACTATTCGGATGCCGGTGGATAGGAACCACTGTGCCGGGAAGAAGAGCATTGAGCATACGCTGGCTGTTGTCGTCAGATGACGTGCGCAGGTCATAGTTCTGACGAAGCCGTGGATTTTCCGCAGCCTCGGAGAGCAACTCCGAAATGAATTTATTGTCGATTTCCAACATAATTTCACTATTTTAACGACTCCAGATATTCCTCATGCAGATGATAATACTTTTTCATGAATACGATGTAGGCGATGCTTAGAACAATCAATGCACCAAGCAGATAGAGCCAATGCGCCAGAGGTGTATTCGGAATAATATAAATAAATCCGAGAGACACTGCCAACTGCAGCAACGCGTAGAGCGATGCCACCTTCACATGATCTATCTTCAATTCATTCGCCATAATCTGATATGCATGCTTGCGATGCGCTTCTCCCAGATTCTCATGCAACATTATGCGATGACAAATCGTAAGACAGCCATCCACGCCATAGACCAACAAGAAAATCAGCCAAGTGATATCTCCAGTCCTGAGAATCAATGTCCCTATCAGAAACAGCAGGATATAAGCCACTCCGATTGACCCCACATCACCTGCAAAACACTTCGCCTTACCCTTGGGCCTGAAATTGAAATAACAGAATACCATGTCCGCAAGAATCACCACGAAGATAAGAGATTGATTCACAAAATCCATACTCTGATTGAGCAGAGCCAATGGTATAAGCGATGCAAGCGCATACGCCCCCGTGATACCATTGATTCCATCCATGAAATTGATGACATTAGACGCACCTACGCAAACTATGAGTGCAAGAATCACCACCCACCACATGTTCAGATGCAAGATGTCCAGCTGATAAAACATCACCAGCATAGCTCCGAATTGCGCCACAAGCCGCATGCTGTCCGGCAACGAATGAATATCGTCAATGAAACTCACGCCGGCAACCAACGTCACTGCCAGCAGGAACCAGATGTAGTCCCCGATTTCCAGATTCAACAAAGGTATCCACCCTGCCGCAGCAAAAGCCAACCAGATCCACAGCGCCAAAAGAAAAATAATCCCACCGCCACGCAGGACAATGCTGGAGTGCGACGAGCGCTGATTAGGTTTGTCAATGATATTGAATCTGTCTGCCACCTTGAAATAGGCCAATTCCAAGACAAGAAGAATCAAAAAGATGATTCCGTAAACAAAAAATGAATTCATATTATCTTGATATAACGTTAGTTGATTCTCTTAAAAGAGGGCAGGTCCGGAAATCCAAGCCGCATCGAAATCTTTGTTGAAATTCTAAACTCATGATAAAGTGCGTTCGCCTTGAATGAAATGGTGTCGGAAACCGTTTTCATTGCATTTCCTTTATAATGAGAAAACGTAAGAATGCTCTATCCTGCGATATTCAAATCCCAAAGCTTCGATTGCTGGACAAGGGATAATGGCGCCATTATCCGACGTGGCTTTTGATTCAATTTGCAGATACCTGGAATAAGGCCTCGTGTGGATTATGGAAGTGTCTCTATATGGTTCGACCTTGTATGCCATAAGACAAATCCTTTTGGCATAAGCATACAAGACTTCTGATATAGATGGTACATCCATTAAAATCCCTAAGGCTGCTATACAATTGAAATTCGCACTTTTCAAACTTCCCTCCTGGAAATGCAGTTGCTCCATCGGTCTCACGTACAATCGCTTTCTGAAGATTTGCAACACTTCCCAATGCAGAGGTCATCTCTATCAGCAGCACCGTTTCACGATTATCAATACGCGTCAATATCAAGTCACACTTGCATCTCCCCTTCAAGAACGAAGCGGGACGTTTGCATTGATTTACGAAATTTTCATAGTGAATAATCTCCAGATTACCTTTCTCGTTATGAATGGACAACTGTCCCTTGCCTAAGGGAAGTATCTCTATCGGGAAGCAATCCTTTAAATCGAAATCGACAGAATCAGTAATCACCGGTACAACCGTCACGCCACGTGAAGTAATATTGTGTCCGACAATATAGTCACTTTCCAACAACTCTTTCATAACCGTTCATATTGTTCATATATCTGATCCAGTGGAGCCGAAAGATACTCAGGGTTAATCAGATGTGCATTACGAAGTTTCAAATCTCTGATTTTGCCTTCCTCAATAGCCCATACAGAGACATCGTTCCAGTCAAGTGAAGCGATTCCCTCTTCTTTCATGCCGACGTCATTACGTTTGACCAATAAATTCAATTGATTCAAGATGTACGGACTGTGGGTCGTAAGCAGAAACTCATGTTCACATTTTCCTTGGCGTAATGAGACTAGCATATCGATAAAACTCATTTGAGTCGAAGGGTACAAGTTCTGCTCGGGTTCTTCGATTATGAATATCGTCTTCGAAGGGACTGTCAATCTTTTAAGTGCATCTTGATATGAATTCAAGAGTTTCTTATATTCAGGATTCCCACTATGAAGCCCCTCGTTAATTGCCATGATCAATTCACGCCTGTCAACATTCTTGAATTCCGGAAAAACACGTTTGAGAACCAATTCATCAATCAGTTTCTCCCGTCTGTTTTTGGTCTTTAAATCCAGATCGAAAGACGTCTTTTCTTCAAAAGCATGGAAATACGCATCCGTATAATACCGAAGCATCACTATCATTGGCACGACGGACTGCAATCCGCTGGAAGCAGCGCCCAATGCAATACCATAAGACATTCCATTTGAATGTTCAATCCTGTCTTTAAGTTTGAACTCACTGGCATCATAGAAATACTTCACGCCAAGATTCAGCACATCAGTTTTATTCTCCGGAGCAAAGAACTCTCTTGCATTGAACCAGTCGAACAAGAAACTTCTGAGGTTTGTCTGCCCAAACTCAAATCCCTGCAATTCCGGCAAGATTACAAGATTTCGTTCGGAAGGAATATAACAAATCTTCGGGCGAGAATACTTTTCCAGCGCCTTATGAGTAATTTTGAAGTTTCCCGCCTCGTAATGCAGATGGATATAGTCCGATTCGAAGTCGACGAAAGACTCCTCGCCGAAGTAACCATCCAACTTATGAAAGTTTTCAACCAACTGAAGGAAAGCCTTACCATCAGCGACAACATTTTCATCCAATGCAGTCAAAGATTCCTTTTCAATCCACTTGCAAGTACCAAAGATTCCTTTTCAATCCACTTGCAAGTACTGAGAATCTTTGCGATAGTACTCTTACCGCAACTTTGCGGTCCAATCAAGAAATTGAACCTGTTGAGCTCCATATCGACCTCTCTAATCGGGCCTACGTTCTTTATCGTCAAGTGTTTCATCTTCGCACTGGGTCAATTACACTCTTCAAATCTAATAATAATTTTCAGCAGTTTCAAATCTATTTCCAATTCGCTCTTCTCGAAAGTTGAATAGTAGAGCTCGTAAAAATTGAACTTCGGAAACGCAATGTTTGGCGCTATTTCAGAAAAATTTCGTACTTTTGACATGCAGATTAATTTTGCGATTCCCCCAATTTTTCACTTTCATCGGTGGTTGGGGGAATTCTTTTTCCCTTTATCAAAGTTACGAAATCCCTATCACTTTATCAATCAACTCGTTGCGTAATTATTGGGCATTTCACAACAATCCCTACTTAATCACGATTCGTTTTAAGTTCTTTTCCAGCAAAAGTCCCATAAGGTTTACCTGAAACTTCGCCAATTTTATAATAGTCACCTAATGCTTTAAGTGCAATATCTATATCTTTCTCATTCTCAAATGTAAACTTTCCATTCGAGATTTTGAGAGAATCTCCATATTTTTTACATACACTCTTCATCTTTTTAAGATTATTTGGAGTCAATTCTTTGTAAGTTCCTATTTTTTCTACTTTGATAAGTTTTTTATGTATAGATGGTTTTCGTTCTATAAGTTCATGTAATTTTTCACCTCCTTGCAAAACACCTGATTCGATCATTTGTTTTGCAATTGCCTTTGCCTTATCATGAAATTCTTCTTGTAAACCTATAATCTGTTCAAAACAGGCTTTTTTTATAACAAAGAACGTATCATCCACATAAATACAATCAATCTGTTCATCTAAATTGACTGTTTCTTCTTTAAGTAAAGCTAATTGCTGACTTTTTGTGTTGAATATAGTCTTTAAGAAACTCTTGGCCTTTTCGTCAATACCAATTTTACTTGGTAAGATTTTTCGAAACGTGAAAACCTTTTTGTTAATATTCGCATTATAAAATTCCATACAATAAGCCCATAGTTCTTCTTCATTTGTAGTAATATTTGCAATACTAACAACTTTCTCTGTTACTTTTTGCAACTGATTAGTTACAACATCTGAAAAAGAAAAAACTTTATTTTGTATTGGATATGTAAATAGATGTTCTGTTTCATCAGACAATACATCATAGTCAACCATCTCAAAATTCAATTTGATAGTCTTATTTATTTGATTGATAGATGCATTATAAAGTGATTCTTGAACTTCTTTGTTGCAATCTATCTGATATACTTTAAATAAATATTTATCTTTTGCACGACAAAGCTTTGCTACGCCAGGTTTAACAACCCTTGTAACAAAGTACAATTTAGAATCCTTTGCATAAAACTCTCTTATTAGTTCTAATATATTTTCTAACGTCATAATTTTATCTTTTATACCCATAATAAAGTTGATAACCTACGTTATAGATCTTAACTCTGTCATTTTCTTCTATAAATTTATCCTTTGATATAAGAATTCCTTGCCGAGAGACATTGTCATCATCGTACTTTATGTTGAAAATGGAGTATTTCATACTTAACATAGGGTTTACCAATATCAATTTTGAACGAATATACAATTTGTACACCACATAGAAGATACATAATATTGTTATATTGTCTGCAACGTTTGAGTAATCATTGAACATGATAGGTATTATGTATGTTGCTACATATGCTAATGGTTCATCATTCATACTTGATATTTCAGTAATCTTAACTATATTTCCATTCTCCACCTTCTCTTCTATATGTTTAAAAGTCACATATGTCCCCCATAGACCATACAATGCAAGAGAAATACATATTGTTGCCATACCATAGTTCTTTAACAAAATTAGAACTAAATGCATAATACTATCTCCTTCCCAAGTGACAACATTAAAATTTGATATAATTTGCCTAATAGCAATCAATAAGAACAATGGCATATACGATGATAGAAATAACACCATAGGTGTCATTCCTATCATTGAATTTACTTTTGTATGAGCACCTCCCATAATATTATTCTATTTGCGAAATTTGTTTGACAATCTGTTTGTAATATAAAGAGACCATACTCTTTTCGTCCTCCCCCACATAACTATTATGAGCAATTAGACACCTAACTTTGTAAAGTTCAGCCATCTTAGTTGAAATCCATCCTTGGTCAGGAAAATACATATTGAATTTCTGCCAATTATTTACAATTAGTTTTGCCAAATCTATAAAATCAAGATAATAAATAAATTTATCACCACGTAATGGTAGCCATCTATATTGCGATTCTTCTTTTTTGCGAATGGTAATGCAGTTTTTCACATCATTAGGTATTGTAGCTTTCTCAAAATAATCTTCCCCAAATGACTCCATAAAAATCTTGTCTATAAAAACGCGTAAAGAATTTTCTATACAATAAAGAGATGCATATAATTCGGACATTTCAATCCCTTTATTTTTTATCTCTTCAGAAAGAATATTCAGTTTGCTAAGATTTGCGGTTGTAATAATTTCATTCAAAGGGTCTTCGCTTGAAATCTTCAAAGAAGGAGATATATGTACTTCGATAACATCATACCATGCGTTAGGGGGCATAACTTCTTCACATACTTTTTTCAATGAGGATTTTAATGATTGGATCACATTGGCATTTTTGCCACACTTATCCTGCGGTATATAGAAATTCACAGACGTATACATTGCATTCCAACGTTTTTGCGAATAACTGCTTGATGCAGAAATTTCACAATAGCCATCCTTAAAAATATCATAAGCATTATTAGCTGAATAATTCCTGTCATTTTTCAGCACAGATAATATTGCTTGAAAGAACATTACCTCATCAGGCAACTCTTATGTAAAATTACTCATTTGTCCTATGTGTTTAAAGTTTATCTATTATCACACATTCATCCAACTTATCGACGGTCGTATCAATAAATGTGTAACCAATCATTTTTGTTGTATCTATCGGCTGGAGATTTGTGTATTGCTTGCAACATATCGCAGTTCAAAAGCCAAACGATGTGCTTTAGTGCCAGCATCATCTTCATCTGTTTGTTTTGCCTCCTTACCTGTAATTGTCGGCATCTTGGTAATCTCATACACATCACGCACACCATGCTCCCTAATGTATGGCATGAAGAAATGAAGATCTTGCAGGGCGATGGCTGTTGGGAACTGTTTTCCTGAATAATACAAGGTCTCAGTTCCGTCCATAAACGATTGAAATAGACTGTTGTCCTCTTTCACCAATCCAATAACCAGAGATTGTCGTTTAATGTTTCCAATCTAATCGAAGCAGCAGACAATCCCTTCTTTCTCTGCGTCCGACTCATCAAAATTCCAATTCTATATCTGTTTCCGGTCGTTTTGACCGGATTTTTTGGCTGTTTTTCATGGCGCAGAGATAGGTTTTCACGGGACAATTCATTAACTTTGTTCCACATAGTAACAATTGAGATAAGATTGTTTTGTGTCATAAGTGCTTATTTTTATGACTTCAAGCATTATAAAAATAGCACTTATGTTTTTTCTATCCAGCCGTAACTTGAAGAACCGGATTACTACGTTTCGGAAAACTTCCTTTTCCGAAATCTGCTGATTCTCAAATTCAGAAAATGTAGTACTTTGCTTGTTATTATTAAAGGATATTGTTACATTCGTTCGGTTATAAACAATAACGAACTAACCGTATTTTCGAATCCTACTGAAGTTGGATAATACCTTTAAACTTTATTCAGTACCCTTAACTGCTAAGGGGATATGGCCGGACTCTAATAACAAACAATTAAGATGTTAGTAGAAGTAAAAAATCTATCAGGTACAGGCAGCGAGCATTACAATAATCCGCATGGCTATTCATCATGGAAAGAATTTTGGATTGCAAAGAGTGGTATGACGTGGCCTAACAAATGTGCGGCATCAAATTGTTATCAAATGCCGGAAGTTGGCGCACATGTCAAAAAAGTTAATTCTTTTGATTCCAGCTGGTATATTGTTCCTCTTTGCCAAAGTTGCAATATGCGCTCGTACTCATTTTATGTTGATGAAGGTCTCTTAGTCCCTTTGTCTGACGAGGACTAATACAGACGACTCCTGAATTTATTATTATGGCGCTACTAAAATCATACTAGTAACGCCATAATTCATTGTATTCAGACTATCCGCACAACTTTCGGAGCAGCATAATACTCTTCTTCCTGGAAATCGATTTTACCAGACATATGTTCTTCGATTAAAATCGGGTATACTCGTAATTTCTCTGCACCGCTATAGCACGTATATCATTTACTGTAGCGATACCACCATTTGACATTAGAAAATCAATTATCTTCTTACAGTCCAGTTATTTATAATCAGCCAAGAAAAACACTTTTATTAATTGATTACGATTCATTATTTAATGAGACAATAGTCGGAATTCCCCAGGCATCGCTCGTTATAGCTATCATGTATCCGTCTAGCATCTCCTCAAAAATGATAGGATAAACTCGCAATTTTTCCGCTCCGCTATTTTCAACGATGTCACTTACATAGACTTCAGCCTTTCCTTTTACATATTCAAGTATCCGTTTTCGATCTTGTTCTTTGTAATTAACAGGTCGGATGGACTGAATATGCTCATTTATTGTTTGATTTGCATCATGCGCCAAACTGCTATAGTCACCAGGTGCATCCAACCATGCCGTGATTGCCTTCCACCATTCAGTTCTGCCCAGATGCGTCCTAATACTGAATCCTATGATTTTGTGAAGAAACGTCGTATGCCGCTTCGCGTGATAACGAATCAATGCATACGTGCCCCACACAAAAACTATTGATGATATGATTACAATGTAAAGCTGTAATTCCATGGAGGCTTTGAAATAGACACTTATTCCCCATATCGCGGTGATCAGCATTCCGATAAGAATCTCAATCATGGTCGTAATGAAATGACTTACACCAATATTGACAAACGCATGATGCAGATGAGTTTTGTCAGGTTTAAAAGGGCTCTTTCTGTTTGCTATCCTCATTGACATGACCCTTAGGGTATCAAACACAGGCACAGAAAGAATTGCCAATGAAAGCGCGATCATATTGACGCCATCAGCTGCCTCATAATATGACACGGTACTGTCAGAACTCAAGATGCAAATTAAAAACCATGTCAAGAGAATTCCCATCACCATAGTGCCGGCATCTCCTATAAACATCCTGGACTTCAAACCGAAGACATTGTGAATGAAGAATGGAATAAGTGCTCCTGACATTGTGAGAGCCAGAACAGCATTTGGGATATCGCCTGCTTTTATAAATGCTGCACCGAATAGGATACAGCAGTTTATGCATAATCCGCTCGACAATCCATTTACTCCATCTACCATATTAATGGCATTGATAATGCCGACCCCGGCAAAGATTGTTAGAGGAACAGCAATCCACCAAGAAAAAGACTCAACTCCCCACATTCCCCTGAAAGTGTCAATGCACATTCCGCTAGAAAAAATCAAACATAATATGGTAGCAATCTCGATGATGAACCTGGATTTAGGTGTCAGTCCTATTATATCATCCATGGCTCCAATGTATAACATCATGCCCATGGCAGCCAGAATAGGAAATAGGCTTATGTGAATTTCATCTGGAGAAAACAGCTGGTTGAAAACGGCTGCAATCATCATACCGGCCAAAACCCCGAAAAATACGGCAAGTCCGCCGACTACAGGAATCGGTCTTTTTTGAAGTTTCCTATCATCTGGAATATCTACCAGTTTTTTATCCAAAGCAATCTTTAGAATCTTGAAGTAAATCCAATTTACAGCAGCAACAGCAGTAATAACTCCAAGTATGATCGGTGTTATTAAATTAATGTTCATGCGTTTATACTTTTATTGGGTTAATTCTATCTTAGAAATTGTTAATCAGTTTCTCAAGTAGTGACATGTTTTTGTGGAACGAAAAATGTTCCTTGCAGTAGGCTTTGCCGTTTTGTCCCATTTGCTCAAGTTCAATAGCTTCCATAGAAGACATTTTCTCGATGGTGTCTGCCAGATGCTCGACATCTCCTGCAGGAACGGTAAAACCGCATCCAGATTCCTTGACGATGGCGTTGCCTTCACCATTTACCATTGCAACAACAGGCTTTCCAGCAGACATATATGCTTGGAGCTTTGCCGGGCACGTGAGATTGAATATAAGCGAGTCTTTCAATGCGAAATACAATACATCAGCGTTGCTGAAGAAAAGCCCCATTGTTTCAAGGGGATGACGCCCTACCCAATGCACAGTATTCTGAAGCCCATGATGTAGGATGTATTCCTCTACCCACTGACGTTTTCTTCCATCGCCGACAAGAATAAAATGTATATCATTCCTGCCTCTTTCTGAGAGAATCCTCATGGCTTTCATCGTATGTTCGAAGTCTTGAGCCTCTCCTATATTACCTGTGAACATTACCTTGAAACCATTTGGCAGATCAGGTAATTTATAGACGTGGCAGGATACCAGGCCTTCCTCTGCCCAGTTTGGAAAATATACGAGTTTTGAAGCAAAGTCGCCTTTCTGGCAGATACTATTTCGGAAACCTTTCGAACTCATCAAAATCTTATCCGAGTTTCGATAACAACTTTTGGCAATACTTTCGAATATTCCGAGGATTGTCTTGTTGTTTATTCCTCCGGCAACTTGGAGGCTCTCTGGCCAAAGGTCAAGGACCCAGAAAAGTAGTTGTGTCTTTGGTCTCATTTTTTTGATGATGATAGCTGGTATTCCTACAGTTACGGGACTTGTCTCATGTACGACTATTGCATCATATTTATGAAATATGCCCATGAAGATAGCCCGGATGCTTGCAGTGAATGCAAAACTCATGTAGTTCAATGCCAGCATTTTTCCGCTGCCATTTCCTCGAGGAATAATTGCAGTGCGAATAATTTTTACGCCATTGACTATTTCTTTCCTCTTTTTGAACAATCCGTATCCTTTGAAGAATTTTCCTCCAGGATAATTGGGAATATCGCTTAAGACAGTGACGTCATATCCTCTTCTGGCGAGCTCAAATGCTACATCATTGCATTTGAAGTTCTCTGGATAAAAGTGTGGAGATATTAGCAGAATTTTCTTGTTGTCCATGATTGAGTTGATCTATTATTCAGGTCGGTTTCTATTCAGTTGAGATACTTAGATTCACTCTTCGGTTGGTTTACTGTGAAGATCTGAAATAGTAGTCTTATACAGTTCAATATATTTTTCGAAACATTTGTTTTTGTCGAAATGCTCTTCAGCCCGTTTACGGCAGTCGGACGATGACAGAGGAGTGATTCTCAACTGCCGTATCGCAGCTGTCAGCCCTTCTATGTCGCCCTGCTCCACGACGATGCCTGTCTTCTCGTCCACGGCTTCCGGGCTGCCGCCTGTGCGGTAGGTTATCACAGGCGTTCCGCAGGCCAATGCCTCAAGATTTGTTGTCGGAAAATTGTCCTGATAGGTCGGATTCACGAATACGGATGCTGCGGAATATAACTGTGCCAGTTCAAGAGTGTTTTGTGTGCGGTCCACGAAAACCATTTGGCAGCCATCATTTACCTGCTCGGCTTTTTCTGTCAGTTTTCCGACAATCACTATCGAAAACTCATCAGTTGGAAGCCTTCGCGCTACTTCATAGAAGTCCTTCAGCCCTTTTCTCTCGTCCCACACTGCTGCCACGCCAAGAATTATCTTCGAGCCTTTTCTAAGGCCATACCGTTCATGTGTATTTGCGCTTTGTGGACAGAATGTATGTATGTCGATGCCGTTGTGAATCACCTGCATCGGTCTGTCTTTCAGATGCGATTGGCGGATGTTGTCTCCGAGCCATTCCGATACAGGGACTATCGTCAGAGAAGGGAGTGCCGCCAACAGCTGCTTCTTTAACTTGAAATTCCTGCTGGAGCGGTCAAGTGAGACCCACCGCGACATTGGGCAGTCGTGGCATTCGTCTTTCCATCGGTCGCATCCGCACAGATTATACATGCAATGCCCTGTCGTAGCCCACTGGTCATGCTGCGTCCATACCACAGGGATATTCCGCTCTGTCAGATATTTGAACAGGAGCCGATAGTTCAAGAAGTGGTCATGTATATTGTGCAGATGCACGATGTCCGGTCTAATCTCATCTATCTGTTTCAGGAACTTGTGCGTGGCATAGCGAGAAGCCAGCCCCTCGTTGTCCAGGAACTTGCTTTCAGCATAGTGCTCATATACATCGAGTTGCGAACCTATCCTGATGAGTTCGTTTCCGGAAGGATTGCACATTCTACCATACGCGATGTACGACGTCCATCCATGTCTTATCGCGCAAAGTCCTATCTGCTCAGCAATTTTTCCCGTCGAACCCCAGTTCGCCGTCACGTTTATCTGAAGAAGTGTTGGCATAATAAAATAATTAGTATGTTAATCCCATATAAAGGATTGGACTCTATTCATACACTTTTTTTTATAATCGTATATGCTACAAAGTACCTTTGCAGGATTTCCAACAACAACACAGCCGTCCGGAATTGTTCCTTTGACAACAGAGCCAGCACCGATTATACAGTTTCGTCCAATATCAGTGTTTGGAAGAATTGTGGTCCCTAATCCGATAAAGACATTCTCATGAATGGTAATATGTCCATCCAAACGCACATCCGATTTGACATATTCCTCTAATATGGGGGGGGGTAAAAAAAGCTGTTGTTGGACTGTAATCATGAGTTAAAAAGACACATCTTTTTGAAATAACCGTTCTTTCAGAAAGCGTAATGGCTGAAAAATTGTCAAAATAAACATCGCTGCTAATGTAACGAGGCATACCTTTCATATTCAGTCCGAGGGCTTTTAGTAATTTCGTATACAATCGCATGTATAATCGAGGATTAATGACATTAATGGGCTTTAGTATCCATACTAAGGGATAGTAGCAAATTCTGAATAATAGTCGCTTCATGCTAATTGAGTTCTAAAAAGTGTGGGATAATTATATTTTCTGAAAATCTTGATGTGTCGAAGTTGTCCATTTTGGGGAAATTTGTGGAGATGCATTTTTCTATTGCGTTTGAAAGATTTTGAATTGTAAAATCGTCGTTTTCTAAATTGTTTGGACAAATGAATCCATAGTTGGTTTGTACTATATTTTTTAGTTCCGCATCATATTCATCAACACATTCCATAATTTCCCAAACGCCCATCGATGAATTTGTTGCAACACATTTAAGTCCTAGTGATAATGCCTCAATCAAGACGCCAGGCAGGCCTTCATCTCGTGAAGGAGAAACAAGTATTTCTGCATGCTTCATATATGGATACGGATTATTTTTGGGCCCTAAGAAAAACACGGAATCGGACAAATTATATTTTTTGCAAAGCGATTGCAATTCCTCAAGAGAATGATTCAGATCTGGACCGACATATACTAGATGATAATCTTGAAACGAACTCTTTATTTTAGCAAAAGAACGTAATAGTCTATCTGAGCCTTTAATATTGCAATAAAGGCTGCCTACATAGAGAATAACGGGATGCCTGAATATCTGTTTTTCAAATTCATCTGTTATTGTTTCTAGAGAAAGCCGTTTGATTTTTTTGAAATCATGGATGTTGTAAACAAGTTCAATATTCTTTTTGTGTTTATGCAGTCTCTTTAAATCTAAATATGCGCTCTTGTTGACAGCTATCATCTTATTCAATCTCGCGCATAATGTTTTTTCTGCTATGAGATTGCAGACGTAGAAAAAACGACCTCCATATTTCATCTGCTCTAAACGGGTGTGATATATACCTATTTTATATTCTCCAATTCCAGATAGTACATTCCAATATGTTGCGCCGAGCAAAGTCGATATTGACTCCTCAATAGCATATTGTTTTTTTATCTTTCGGAGTTTGAAAATCCTAGAGAATATTTTCCCAAAGGGGCCTTTTCTGTTGTCTTCGAGTTTAAATACGTTGTCAAATTTAAAGCCGGAATCAGAGTAGTGGCCTAAGCAAGCCACATATACGGTTATGTCATTTTGTTTCTTTAGCCCAAGATATAAATCAAATGATACGCTAGCAATCGTTCCCGTATTCTCTGGTATGATTAGTAGGATGTTTTTCATTATTCGATTTTGTAAAAAAAAGATTAGCAAATAATAGCGTCCATAAAATGTTTTTTAGAGCATCGAAAAATGCTGCTCTGCACATATAGATGGCGTCAGACGCTAAGATTAAATATATTAGTAGATACATGTATGAACCATGCCACATTCGTTCTCTTATATACCATATAAAATATCCCAAGCTAAAGAAGAAGATAAAAATCCCTATATTTCCAAATGCTAAATATACATCTCCGACAATATTAGTACCTAAACCGAGAGGTGGATTGACTCCAAATTCTAAATACGTTGAGAAACTTGCAGAACTCAGCATGTGGGGTGGTATTCCAAATATCCTGATAAAAAGTCCTTGTGCAAAAGGTATAGGGGATAAAAGATTTGAAATCATGGATAGTCCGTATGTGCACGAATGAGAACTTACGAAGTCATAGAGTACATATAGATTTCTATTGTTTATAAATAAGTCAGAAAATTTTTCAATTACCCCAAATTGAGATGCTTCTATCACGTCTTGCCCCGAAGCAAAAACGCCAGTAGATCTTGAATCTCCAACATACGACATTAAAACGACGCCAAAGATAACGCATAACAGGACAAATGTGAACGATACTTTATGTCTTTGACAGAAAATGATGAATAGGCATGCTAAAATTATTAAAGGGAATGTTCGAGTCCCTGAAGATAACAAGACTAGCGTTATGAGTAGTAGTATAAGATGAATCCTGACAATTTGTTTGTGACTTTTACATAGGTATATTAGGCTGGCATATAGTACGATTATAGGTATGAATAGAATCATCATGTATTGTACAAGTAAATTTGAACTTAGGTCGCCTCGTAAATATCTATCCTCAAAGTATTCTAATCCGCCAAGTAAGATGAAAACTATTACTAACAAACATACAGCCAACTCTGATTTGTAATACTTGGCGTTACTGATTGACGGAAAGTGTTGAAATCCGTTATCGTTTGTTGGGTTAGGCTTCTCCCAAAAGAAGCCAATACTATATGTAGAGTATGCGACTTGTGCCAGTGCTGTACATTTAGTGATGACATTTTCATTGAATGGAAACTGAAATAGTGAATAAGATGGGTCTATCGGGTAAATATAAATAGGATAAACAAAGTTCGTGAAAAAGAAAGATACAGTAAATAGCAAATTGAACCCAACTTTTTCATTTTTGAAGTCTGATATTAAAACAAAAGCTGCAGTTGCTAAAAACAGATTATGACACCATAAGCAATAACTGAAAGAGTAATTGCTCGGTGAAAATAAATATAATAAGCATGAACTAATAAAAAAGACTATTGCTATAACTCTTTTCATCTTCTGATTTTCATGATTATGTTAAAAATCATATTTAGTATATGGACTGGGCAAAGACGTAGTACTATGGTAATGAGGCTTTTGTCGTCTATAAGCAATGACAGCAGTTCCTTCTTGATTACAGAAAAACAAGACACTATTTTATCCGCAGGATATCTGAGTCTATACATATTTGCGATTGAACGCAATAAAAGATTCTTGTAATTTGGGATATACGCATTGATTAAAGCTCCATCCATGTTGAATTTAGAGTCTATGGCTTTTACTAAAGTCATGCTGTCCAATAAAAAATCTTTTAGAGGTTCAAAGTCATGGTCCTTCTTCGACAAGGAATTATCTTCAGAATCCACATAATGATAGCAACTCGTATCGGTTGTTATCATTCTTTCAACATGAGATAAAATCTTGAAGAAGAATGTGGTGTCTTCTCCATACGAGTAATTCTCCGGAAATCGGATGTTATACTTCCGAATGAGTCTGTTTGAATACAATTTGCAGTATGGAGCACCGAATGTCAGAAGATTGTTCGCAAGTACTCCTTCCGCGATATTTTCATAAATAGCGTTCTTTAAGATTGTCGTACTGGTGATGTTGCCATTGATTTCATTCTTTCTGCCTTGAAGTACAATGTCATCTACCGTTGGAGTGCTGTCTATATCGAAGAAAGCTACTAAATAGTCTGGTTCGCACCAGTCGTCAGAATCAACAAATACAATCCAATCTCCGTTAGCGACATCTAGACCTGCATTACGAGCACTGCTGACACCGCCGTTTTCCTTATGGATTACTTTGATTCTGTAATCTTTTAGAGCATACTCGTCGCATATTTCACCGCTTCTGTCAGTAGAGCCGTCGTCAATTAGTATGGCATTCCAGTTGGTGTAATTTTGATGTATAAGGCTCTCTATACATTTTTTGAGGTGTAACTCTGCATTATAGACTGGTATAATGATATTTAGCGTTGGCATCTTATCCGTTGATTAGTGCTTGTTTTAACCATTTTGTAGAACGTTTGGCTTCAGCTTCTTTAAGGCTGTTTATTTGAGGCCAATCTATCCTATCATCTGAATTTGGAATGTCCTTCTGTATCATTCGCTCCGTTAAATGTAACTTTCCTAATAAAGAATCGAACCGGCTGTTACCACGGTTCTCATTGCTGAAAACATAGAAATCTTTATTGAAGATTATCGAAAATACAGTGCCATGAAAAGAATCTGTGATAACATAAGTCGCATCGCGGAAATAGGATAGCCATAATTCGATTGAATCTCCTTTGCAAATCTCTGAGCCGGCACTTTTGATAACATAATCAAGCCCTTTGTCTTCAGCAAACATCTTTATGGAATTTATTTTCTCTGTATTGTTATCAAGTATGTAGGCATATACAAATGGTTTACGCGTTGGAATATCGTTACACAATTCTATATACTTTCCTGTTGGAAGAAGAAGTGTAGGGTCGAGTACCTGAGTTGCTGTTACACCTAAATGTTCAGCACATAGTTTGACGGCCGAGTCTTCCCTGACAGAAATCGCATTGAATTCTTTTGCCAATATAGAACATTCAATAGTCTGGCGCTCAGAATACTCCCAAGTATCAGTTCCAAAAGATGCTGCAAACGCAATCCTCTTGATGTTCATTCCTTTTGTTTGGCATAAGAACATGTCTTCTATATGAGGATTGTATGCAGGACGCCAAATTTGATCGCTACCTACAATGATTGCGTCCGGATTGTATTTGGTGATTATCTTTTTTTCGAACCAAGGTGTGCGAGGGTGAGATAACGATATATGTTTTAGAGCAAAACTCCTTAATGGCATTTGGGTATTTTTGATTAAGGCAGGAGTCTTGGTGAAATGCCGATATGAATGTCCTAATAGCCGATGTATGAGGGTGCGGGCATTTATGTTTAACCAGTCAAACCAGTTGAATCTATATATGTCAAATGTTACAACGTCGTGTCCCCAACTTTTCAGAATAGTTTGCAGGGCATAATTCTGAAGAATCCCTCCATAATTCGTTGTGAGCGGTTGTGTGAATATTCCAATTTTCATCGTTCTGATTTCTTTATTTGTAGAACCATGCCATAGGATTGCCAACCTCCGGATTTATCCCTAAAACATAGTCCAGTGATTTTTGGATTTTGAGGCATCCTGGCAATTGTATAAGTATAAGTGCTGTTAGTTTTTTGCCCCCCCCCTTATTATGAAAATGATGAATTTCTTGGCGATTTGGCGCAATGAATAATATGCCCATACAAGTCTCTTTTTGACAGAAGGTCGTGTGCACCGGTCTATTAATGCATTTAAGGCTATCATGTCCTCTGTCGAATCCAGCATCTTAAAGAAATAGTCTCTTTTGGCCGGTCTTGCAGGGGAGCGGAAGCAGGCCGGATTTAACGGCTTGACCCGTTCATACGTTGTCTCTTCGTGCCGGAAAGCGTTGAAGTCAAGTACTGCTTTTCCTTTTTCTGTATTGATGAAAACCATGCTTGTTCCTTTATCATCATTCATCTCTGGTGCTACTGATGATATTCCCCAGAAGTCAGCTAAAGTGATGTCGCTGAGGCTCCTTCCACCTTTTGACCGACATTCATAGCATGATGGACGGAGAATGATGTCGGACAGGAATGCTTTCATGTAGTGGCTTTTGTTGAACGGGATGAACAATGAGCATGTATCAGGCTCTGCCGACACCTTGAAACTGAAATTGCTCCATCCACGGCCTTTGTTTCTGAATTCTATACCTCCAATTTGCTTGAGATTTTGCTGAATTCCATCAAGATATTTTCCCCATACTTTAGGACTTGGAACGCCATGGCAGACAAAATCTACCGCCAGAAGATTCGGATAATCTTTTCGCAAGTATTGGTGTAGTCCCGCTATCTGGCAAGGTGTGCCTGAGAACAAGACATCTTTTCCCTCATCGAGAAAACGCTTGGCTGTTTTATATGCACTTCCGACTTTTGCTTGTACATATTTTGATCCCATGAATGGTTCCACATCTGCAAGTGTTTCTGCATAGTCGAACACGACCTGCCAACTCTCGTCAAGCCGCGCACCGAATATTACACCGCCTTTTTTGATGGTTCTTTCTGCTAATATATGGAAAATGCCTCCTGAAGAACTTTTCATTCGGACATTATCATCATTATTGATTGCAGCTAAGACGTTTAGAGGTTTGCGTTCTTCTCTCGGATGTAGGATATTGCAGACTTTCTCGCATAATCCGCAGTTGATGCATATTGATGTATCTACATGTGGGTACAGAAATCCCTCATTGTCCGAAGTCATTGATATACATGATTTCGGACATGTCTGTGAGCAGGCGCTGCATCCGCAACATTCTTCTTTTCTTGTTATCTCTATCATGCCAATCGAAGAAGTTTTTTGAATATTAAACTAACCAGATTGCGTTCATCATCAGTCAAACTGAGACGGAAAAACAGAGGGATATAGACAATGGAGTACATGATTATTCCAAATATTAACTTGCTCCATGAATCCAAAGGAAATGTATAATGGATAATCAGCATTGAACAGAATATGAGCACCGCAGGAATGACTGACATCTTGATGATTTCCTTCCAGAACATAGCCATATCAAGATCCTGTTTTCGTTGATAATATATGTTCATAATAAAAATTTGCCCTATTACCAATGCGCCAGAGATACCAATAGCGCAGCCAATTCCTCCATAATATTTTGTGAGAACAATCTGTAGGATAAGGCTGAATGTAGCTATTACAACATATATTACAGATCTGAATTTCATCTCATTTCTTGCCTGGAGGATCGTTATCCCTAAGTTTTGTATAAGTGGAACCGTCAGCGGAATGAAAAACAGCAGGGCGATGGTGTAGGCATTAGAATAGTTTGAACCTGCCCATAGTTCTATGAACTGTCGTCCGAAGACGATGAATCCTGACAGAATGTAAGATAGAACGATGTACTGGATTCTTCCGGTTCTGATAAACAGGTCTGAAATCTCTTTTCGGCTTTTGTCTGTGGCCACCATTGCTGTAACTTTCGGTAGAAATACCGAAGAAATGGCAGTGGAGAACTGCATATACATTCCTTCGAGCTGGATTGCGACCGCGAAAACGGCTACGGCAGTAGTTCCGACCATTGCTCCAAGGACAAATTGACCTGTGCTCCAGTAGATTCTGTCCATGATTGCATTGAGAAATATCCAGAAAGAATAGATCGCGACTTCTTTGAGAAAGCCCAATTGAAAATGTCGGAAGTAAACTTTTATCTTCAACTTCTTCACGCAGTATATGAAATTGATTATGAGGGTGAGCACATTGAACACGGTCTGTACTACAACCATTGCGACAGCCTTGTACCCGAAATGTAAAAGGCAAATCATCACTATGGTGTTGAGAATGATTCGGATAATGTTGAGTGCTTTCTGAAATACGAAGTCTTCGTATGCCTGGATTATCGCTCCCCATATGCTCATCGGGAACGTGAATGCGAGGTTGAATATCAACAGAAGCATCATTGTGCGGGCTTTGCCGAGTTCAACTGATGTCATGGTGTTTCCGAAGAGAGTATCGACATTGAAATAGAGCCCGAGCCCTATTCCGAATGCCGCTATGCCTATTACAAGGTACAGCATGAGGAACATTCCGAACATCTCATATTGTTCCTGCGTTTTCTTTTCGGCGCGGAATTTCGCAGTATATCTGATGATGGCGTTGCCGAACCCGAGGTCCAGCACAGTGAGGTATGAAATCACAGATGCGACAAGCGAATAAAGGCCGTATTCGCTCTGCCCCATCATCCTGAGCATGTACGGCGTGTACAACAGACCGACGACAGTGTTCAGAATAATAACTATATAGTTTAGAACTACTCCTGCTTTTAGTTGATTAATTGGCATTTATATTTTGTGATTTTATGGCTTATTTGACTCAAGTTTCAGTAAGTCCCTTTCCCGAGGGGAGGAATTTAGGGTGAGGGTAACGTTATAAACGAGCGTTGGGCTTACAGCCTTTGAATGAGCGACAACCATCAAATTCGCACCAACGTTCAGCAAGTTTGACAACTTGCGAAACTCGAAACTATTTATTTATAATTGTTCAAAATTAAAGTTATTCGATGTACTTGCAAGATTTTGCTGGTCACCTAATGATATATCGATTAAAAACTCCTGTTTCGTTTTTGCATCCTCTGTGACAATAATAGGAACACATCTTTTCTGATAAAGATTAATTAAAGTTGTGTTATCTGGATGTTCATAACTGTCTGTTTTTCCTGCGGATATCATGCAAAATTTAGGGATTGTATATAATTCCTCATTATAATTATTTTCTGAGCCGTGATGCGGAACTTGAATAAGACCTATCTTATCCCAGCATTTATGGTTAGTATAGAAGTTCTTTAGATTTTCAAGATTAGCCGAATTTGCTGCATCAAAATCGCCCATATATAGACATGCTGCGTAGCACAACATATGATTATGCCCAAACTTACGACATTGTTTTTTACATTGTCCATTGCATAAATATGGTTTAGACAACAATGTCATTGAGTAGCAGTTATGTTTCTTTCCATAATGCTTCTCATAGAGTCTCTTACATTTTTCTATTCCAATACTTTCTAAAAAGTCTTTTATAATCTTGGAATCTTCATATAGATTGCCTGTTAATATTTTTTTGCAAGAAGCTAATTCTCTTCGCAGATCTTGAACTAAGTTACTATCATTCGTTGAAGTGACATAGTATGGTATATATTTCCAGATCTTATTTACTGTCAATATTCCTCCAGAAGGCATTGTTGCCTCTGTTGCAGATTCAAGTTCAACACTTGAACTTATAGAAACTTCATCAGAAGCTTCTATTTGTATAACAGGTACATCATTAATAAACTTCCCTTCAGATTCAATTATTCTGTCGAACAATCCAAAAGATGAGTCTATTCCGATATCTTTGTAATACATGTATGTTTCAACCACCATTGATAATGACAATTTGGGAACAAAAACTTTTTGCACTTTACATCTTGTCATTAAATGGTCTATTCCATTGATATGGTCGGCATGAAAATGCGAAATATAGAGCGCATCTATTATTGTGCCTTCCGCAAACGCATCATTAATAATTTCATCTATCCGTTCCTCAAAGTCTTTTGAAGAGACCCCTGGCTTTGCTGCCTCAAAACATCCACAGTCAAAAATAATTATATAATCGCGAGAAGCATCATCTATATGAAATCTTTCTGCATAAAACGCACCGTGACCAATTGGATAAAACGTTCTTTTGACATATTTGGATTCATTCATATCTTAATTTCTTATGTGGGTATCTTATTGCTTAAGCGAATATTAAAATCCGTACCTGTTCAGAAATATCCGTATTGTACTGTTTGTCCAACAAATACTTCAAAGCCATCTTTAACGCTCTGAATTCAGAGTTGCCGTTTATTGCTGCGAATAAGTTCTTAAAGCGCTCATCCGTGTTTGACGTGACAGACTTGGATAGTTTGGTGAACTCCTTCAGCGTTGACGGAAGATTATATTCTTCTGCCGTGTCAACCTAAAAATCATCCCGTTAGACTAACTCGCTGTTTTCGTCAGAGTCATTCAGCTATAGGGAACCATTATTCATCGCACCATAATGTTCTGAACATTGGCCACACTTCACCTTGTTGGCGAGGAGTAAGTTTTGCGAAATGACACTTTTGATAAAATCCGAGAGCGCTATGATTACTTGTGTGATACGCCTTAACCGTCAGAAATACGCATCCGGCCAATGTCTGCCGTTTTGCGTATTCGGCAATCTCACCAACAATCGCTTTTCCTAAATTATTGTGCTGGTAATCTTCTCTAACTGCCAAATAAGCGATTTCCAGAGCCGGATAAACGGACTTATTTTCGAATTTTATTCTATGATTTTCCTCGACTTTAGGTCTCCAAGTATCAGAGAATCCGCTATTCATTTCTTCAAAATCATCAGTCTTAAGGCCTATTGAGTCAAATGCCAACGCGAATACTGCTACTATATCATCGCTTCTATCTTTCGTTGAAACAGAATAAGCCGTGCAATAGTGATTCTTCGAATATATTTCCAGTTCAGAATGAATAAACTCATCCAGTGGTTGAATTCCGCAAGAAAAAGATTTCAAGGATTCGAAATCCGAAATAATTGATACTTCATACGCCGCTTCCATACCACACATCACAAACTAAATCATTATTTCCAATCGAAGTGATACTTCTTTTCTCCCGAGTCTTTTTTGGGAGATACTTGTTTAGAATTTGCAACGACCGAGTCCTTTGCTGCTTTTCTTACTGCTGCAGCAAATTTCCCTGTTACAATGACCATATGTTCCTTAATTCCCAACATGTATTCAAATTCTTAACGCAAATATATTCATAAATTCCAATATTCCAAAAGTTTATAATAGTTTGATCTGCTTACTCATCGTAAAATGCACTATTTGAGAGCACAATGATCAGAATTTTCTCCAAACCATCTTGTTAACCACTCCCACATAGCTCTGGATTATCTTCACGACTTTCGTGCTGACGTTTTCGTCGGTGTAGTCTGGAACAGGGGTGCCATAGTCGCCGTTTTTGACCAGTTCTACGGCAGTCTCAACAGACTGGAGCAGTCCGTTGGTGTCTATACCGGAGAGAATGAATCCGGCTTTGTCGAGGGATTCCGGTCGCTCTGTGGAGGTGCGGATGCAGATGGCTGGGAACGGATGGCCTACGCTTGTGAAGAATGAACTTTCTTCAGGAAGGGTGCCGGAGTCGCTGACCACTGCAAATGCATTCATCTGGAGGCAGTTATAGTCGTGGAATCCTAGCGGTTCGTGCTGGATGACACGCTGGTCGAGTTTGAAACCACTGGATGCCAGTCTGTTGCGGCTGCGCGGGTGGCAGCTGTAGAGAATAGGCATGTCGTATTTCTCGGCCAGTTTGTTGATGGCATTAAAAAGGCTGAGGAAGTTCTTTTCCGTGTCGATGTTTTCTTCACGGTGAGCACTTAACAGGATATATTTGCCTTTCTCCAGACCGAGACGCTTGTGGACATCACTTGCCTCGATTTCGGCGAGATTGTTATGAAGGACCTCTGCCATAGGAGAACCTGTGACATAGGTGCGCTCCTTTGGAAGTCCGCAATCAGCAAGATAACGGCGAGCATGCTCCGAATACGCCAGATTCACATCGGAGATAATATCTACGATGCGGCGATTGGTCTCCTCTGGAAGGCACTCGTCCTTGCAGCGGTTGCCGGCCTCCATGTGAAAGATTGGTATATGAAGACGTTTCGCACCAATGACTGAGAGACAGCTGTTCGTGTCACCGAGAACCAGCACTGCGTCCGGCTTGGTCTGAGCGAAAAGTTTGTACGAACAGTTGATGATGTTGCCGCATGTCGCGCCTAGATCGTCACCGACTGCATCCATATATACTTCTGGTTCAGCGAGTTTGAGGTCCCTGAAGAAGATGCCGTTCAGGTTGTAGTCGTAGTTCTGGCCTGTATGGGCGAGGATGACATCGAAATATTTGCGGCATTTGGTGATGACCGCGGCGAGACGGATAATCTCAGGGCGCGTACCTACTACGATACAGAGCTTGAGTTTGCCGTTCTCCTTCCAATGAATATCTGAATAATCGAATTTAGGTGTCTTTTCCATTTTTTTATTTCTCCACTTTATCGAAATATGTGTCAGGTCTCTCAGGATTGAAGACTTCGTTACAATACATTACGGTCACGAGGTCTTCGGTCTCGGAAAGATTGATGATGTTGTGAGTGTAGCCTGGAAGCATGATGACAGACTGAATCTTATCACCGCTTACTTCGTAATTCAGGACTTCATCCGTGCCTTCCTTGCGCATCTGAATGAGCCCGTGTCCGGAAACCACGATGAACTGCTCCCATTTCGAGTTGTGCCAATGCTCTCCTTTAGTGATGCCAGGCTTGGAAATGTTGATGCTTACCTGACCGCAATTCAGTGTGTGTACCAATTCGGTAAACGACCCGCGCGGATCCACGTTCATCTTGAGATTGAAGATTGCCTTCTCTTTCGGGAGGTAGCTGAGGAATGTGGACATCAGGCGATAACGCAGACCGTCTTGCGGCATTTCGAGAGCCGTCGAAGGTCCTTCCGCAGAATCCGGCACGGCACGCACGGCACGTGCACATTCATATATGGTATCGACGATTTCTCCAAGCGTAGTCTTGTGAGTGACAGGACAATAGCAATAACGTCCTTCAGCAGATGGCAGTACGTCAAGTCCCTCGAATTCGCAATGATGTTCCTGATCTTTGAGCGCGCAAATCATCTCCTCGACAAGATCGTCGATATAGAGGATTTCCATCTGTACATTTCTGTCATTGACCTGGATTGGGAGATCATTGGCGATATTGTTGCAGAACGTGGCGATGGCTGAATTGTAGTTCGGACGGCACCATTTTCCGTAAAGGTTCGGGAAACGATAGACGAGCACTTTCGCACCGGTCACCTTGCCGTATTCGAGGAAAAGGTCCTCGCCGGCTTTCTTGCTCCTGCCGTATTCGCTGTTTCCGAAACGTCCTGTCAATGAGGCTTGTTGTGAGCTTGAGAGCATCACAGGACAAGTGTTGTGGTGCTTTTTCAATGTGTCGAGCAATGTGGATGCGAAACCAAAATTGCCCTTCATGAACTCGTCATTGTCTTTAGGCCGGTTCACGCCCGCGAGGTTGAAGACGAAATCGCATTCGCCGCACCAGCTGTCCAGCTGCTCAGGAGTCGAGTCAATGTCGTATTCAAATACTTCATCGACCTGGAGGTCTCCATAGCAGCGGGCCTTGCCTTCTTTTATGTTGTTAAGTTGGCAGCAAAGATTCTTGCCTACGAATCCTTTGGCGCCGGTAACCAGAATCTTCATTATTTCGCGAGATTTTCAACTCCGTTCAATTCGTTCTGGATATATTCCAGAGCACCGATTTTGGCGATTGTTTCTTCCAAGTTCAGACGGTATGTGTTGTCAGAATTGAACTCCTCTATGGTAGCACGCTTTACATCACCCTTGGTGAAGTACTGGTCGTAGTTCAGGTCGCGGTTGTCTGCAGGAACACGGTAGAAGTTGCCCATATCCTCGGCTTTGGCGCATTCTTCCTTGGTAAGGAGTGTCTCGTACATCTTCTCACCGTGACGGATACCGATGACCTTGATGTCCTCTTTCTTGCCGCCGAAAAGGTCGCAGACAGCTTCTGCCTGTGTCTGGATGGTGCATGCCGGAGCTTTCTGAACGAAAATATCGCCATTGTGGCCATGCTCAAATGCGAAAAGTACCAGGTCCACAGCCTCTTCGAGTGACATAATGAAACGTGTCATCTTAGGTTCCGTAAGAGTGATAGGGTTGCCGCTGCGGATCTGCTCGATCCATAGAGGAATCACAGAACCGCGGGAGCACATGACATTGCCATAACGTGTGCAGCAGATCTTGGTGTTGCGGGAGTTACGGCTCTTGGCTACGGCGATTTTCTCTTCGATGGCTTTGGTTATACCCATAGCATTGATCGGATATGCTGCCTTGTCGGTAGAGAGACAGATGACCGCTCCTACATTGTTTTCGATAGCGGCCGTAAGAACATTGTCAGTGCCTATCACATTGGTCCTCACTGCTTCCATCGGGAAGAACTCACAGCTAGGGACCTGCTTGAGGGCGGCTGCATGGAAGATGTAATCTGTGCCGGGCATCGCCGAGCGCACGCTTTCCAGACTTCTGACGTCGCCGATGTAGAATTTTATCTTGTGTGCAACGTCAGGGAATTTCGCCTGATACTCGTGGCGCATGTCGTCCTGTTTCTTCTCGTCGCGTGAGAAAATTCTGATCTCAGCAATGTCCGTTCTGAGAAAACGCTTCAATACTGCGTTTCCGAAACTACCGGTACCACCGGTAATCATCAATGTTTTTCCTGCAAAAATACTCATGATATGTTAAATTAATTGTCGTCTTATGTTTTTTCAATCTAAGCGAATCCGCCACTATTCCAAGTTCTCCTTCAAAAATTCAACAAGTGGCTCAAGTTCAGGTCGCGAGAAATCCCAGTAATCAGGATTGTCAAATAACCATTGGCCGGAACCGAGCTTTTTTCTTGAGGCATTGTTCAGTCGTTGAGAACTGATATAGGTGTGGAGTTTGGCTTTGCGGTTGGGAATGATGTATCTTGGCTCTCCAGATTCGTCGCGTATTCCTGAAATGCACGTTTCGTAATCTGCAAAACAGTCCCACCATTTGTTGTGAAGATCCTTTCTCGCTAGAGTTTCGAGTAAAACTTCGAAGTCTCCATCATCGTGATTGTTAGGATAGAGGAAAAATGGAAAATCAATCTCGTTTTCCTGCATTTTCTCCATCGTATTACTCTTTCTTGCCTCAAATCCCCATTTCTTGTCAATGGTATCTGCGTCCAGAATGACAATCACCTTATCTCCATTATCCTGAAAGGTCCGGATCAGAGTCAAAATGCCTTGATTAAAAAGATTGTCCACGCCGTCCATGCAGATTATGTTGTAAATTTTGTCCGGAAATTCATTCTTCAAAATCGTTTCCAAGAAACAATACTCAGAAGTTTGAGGTTTCTTCGCTTCTATAAATATCTTGTTCATCCTACCTTACCTCGATTTCCTGGTTCAACATATAATCGATACTGTCGGTGCTGTAGCAGTATGACTTCAATTCTGCATCGGCTGTACGCTGGAGCTTGAAGAATGCCACTTTGTCACCGGCATCATTGAGAGCGGCATCCCGCAAACCTTTTATTGAGTCCAAATCATGGGTTGTCGCAAATATCTGGACATTGTTCTTCTTGGATGCAAACGAAATGATTCGCCATAAATCCTTCATTACGGAATAGTGGAAACCATTGCTGATTTCGTCTATCAAGACGATTCCGTTACGGCATTCATAAATCGTCGTGAGGATAGAGAGAATCTTGCGGGCACCGTCTCCCATCACATTGATAGGTATGCGCTTGTTCAGGCCTACATCGACGAGCACTTCATTCTGTGACAGTACTATGTCTTTTATCATCGGCTCGATAATGCGCAACGCTTCAAGAATGAACTGTTCATCCTTGTTTTTAAGAATCTCTGTCAGACTTTCTATTGAAGTGTAAAAGTCATACTTTGGTGAAAGATATCGACAAGTTAGATTCTCTTTATAATCTGAATCATATTTGACACTTTGCTCGTAATCGTTGTTTTCTACGCCTTTGTGAGAAAGGGTGATGGACGACTCGACTGGATGCCCATTTATCTTGCATTTCAACACAAGACCATAACGGTTCTTGGTATCAGTTGAAGATATGTTATTCTCGTTTCCAAGCAAGTCTATACGGCTGGCAGCTGATTCGAACAGAGAAATCATAAGCTCCCGCACTTCGTCGTTTGATGCCTTGATCTTGATTGGCTGCAAAGTGTCAAGTGTATAGAAATCCAATGCCAGGTCTGACGGCTCGAATCGAAGGTAGTTCCTCAGCAGATTGATGTTGATCGGCAGTTTCGGATTCGACAAGCCTGATATCAGAAAGATGGCGTCAAGTAGTGAAGACTTGCCGCAATTGTTCTTTCCGAAGAATATATTAACTTCTTTCAGTCCGTCTATTTTCGCGTGACTTATGCCACGAAAGTGTTCAATTTCAATGTTTTTAAACATATCAGACTGGATTTGTTAATGTGTTAATTAAATAAGGAGTATTCGAAATAGCAAATAATAACCTAATACTTTCTCCAAACCATCTTGTTCACCACGCCCACGTAGCTCTGGATTATATTCACGACTTTCGTGCTTACGTTTTCGTCGGTGTAGTCTGGAACATCTGAATAATCAAATTCAGGTGTCTTTTCCATTTCTTTTTTTACAAAACATTGATTTCCAAAGAAATTTTCATATCTTTGCCTCCAGATATAAAAAATGTGATTTGGATTTGAGGGGTTAGACTTTAATCTTTTTCGAAATTAAGAGAGTAGTTGTCCCTAGCAACTGCTCTTCTTTTTTTACTCTACAACTCGGATGGTCTAGATTATTTCGAGAGGTCAATATCCTTTTTACAATCACAATTTTTATATACAATGAAAAAGGTTAAACTAACGATCGAATTTTTCGATGACGATAAAACAAATTGCCAATGGGAGATATCTCTTAAGAGATGTCTCCTTGCGGTTTTATTATACTTTAATTCCCAACATATCATCAAATTCTTTACATAAAGATATTCATAAATCCCAATATTACAAAGGTTTATGAGAAGTTTCATTATGTTTCACTTCCCCGCGGCCGAGGGTGTATCTGACACCGACGGTGAGGCCGATGGCGTCCTGGTAGAGCTGGCCCTTGTCGAGATAGAGGCCGTACAGGACGGAGAGGCCGGGGATGCGGAAGACGGATTCTATCTGGCCTGTGAAGGCGGCGGAAATCTGGTGCAGTCCAGTTTCATGGACCGTTCCCCAGGGCTTTTGGATCTGTGACTCACCTGTGTATGGGGCAGCATAGATGCCGTAATTCTTGGAGTACGTCAACATCAGTTTATATGGATGCTTGCGGAAAAGTTTTCCGCCGAGGCCCAGGTGATGCGACTTCACGCGATTGTTCTCTATGCCGCGGTTTATCCGGGCAGAGGTCCACGTCTGATCGTGCACGCCTTTCGGCAGGAACAGCGGGTCGCCGATTACCCTTCCGTGATAGGTCCATCCGGACCTGTAATAGGCGTTAGCGAAGTAGTCATCGATGCCTACCGTAGATACTCCAGGTGGAGTGATGGAATTGCCTTTGTCATCGAAGATCTCGCCGTTTATCGGTCCCGACTGGTACAGCGTATATTGGTGTTCGTACAGGATGTCGCTTACCCATCTGTTCTTGTCAGTGAAACTGAATGACAGCGTATTGACTCCGTCGGGGAAATTGTAGAATCCCATTCCAGAGCCGTCGTTGTACGGTATGTCGTGCTGGGCCGTGACGGTCCATTTGTCGGCACGATATGTAACCCTGAAAATCTCGCTTCCTCCCTGGTCACCGATGACATTCAGCCTGTCGCTCATGGTTCCGCCTTCTCCTGCATGGCGGCCGGTCACCACCTTGATATAGTTCTTTATCGTCACCGGATAGCTGACATCCGTCGGATGATGACCTGCCCACATCGCGTAGTGGTCGATCACAGCGTCGAATGACAGCCTGTCTGTCGCAGCATATCGCAGCCCCACCATCATTCTGTGGACCAATGCACCTTCGACATGGCGGTCGTCCATCGTCATATAATCTCCGTACGCACCATAAAGCCACAAGTGTTTTTTGGTCAATGGCAAAGCCACGGGGTCCAAGGAGATGAGATATCCTGGCATCGAGCGCGCATTTCCTGTCTCCACAAGATGCCCGCCTGTCACTGACAATGAGCCCAATTCCCGCGATGCGCCGATAAAGTCGTTCTCTCTATGTTTTATGCCAATGTCCAGTGTCAAGAGCTTCCACTTGACTGAGCCATAGAGTTCATCGGCCATCAGATTGACCGTCCGGGATGACGGGTCGAGTGGATTATGATAGGCATTGGTCGCCAATGAAACGCCGCAGCAGTACTGTATAGTCCTGGACTTGTCACTCTGAGAATAAACCTGCAACAGTGCCAGTCCTCCTCTGCGTTCAGGCATCAGTCCATACTGATTGGTCGTCATCCAATACGGAAGATAACCGTCTGTCGATGCCATCGCCCCCATCAGCATTATCGACGCCACGAAGTCGTTCATCTACTCCTATTCTCCGTAATAGCTTTTATACCACTGGGCGAAAGCGCGGAGTCCGTCGCGGAGCGGTGTAGATGGCCTGAAGCCGAAGTCGTTTTCGAGTGGCGTGGTGTCCGCGTAGGTTACAGGAACGTCGCCCGGCTGCATAGGAACAAGCTTTTTGTGCGAATCGAAATCGTAATCCTGCGGGAGAACTCCTGCACGGAGCAGTTCCTGCTGGAGGATATCCACGAACTCGAGGAGGTTCTCAGGGTGACTGTTGCCGATGTTATAGACCTTGTACGGAGGCACAGGCAGACCATCTTCTCCTCTCTGCTTCTCAGGAGCGTGCTGCATGACACGTACTATTCCCTCCACGATATCATCCACATAGGTAAAATCACGTTTGCAGTTACCGTAGTTGAATATCTGGATGGTCTCCCCTTTCACGAGTTTGTTCGTGAAACCGAAATATGCCATGTCAGGACGTCCTGCAGGGCCGTAAACAGTGAAGAAGCGCAGTCCGGTGGAAGGTATGTTGTAGAGCTTAGAATAGGCGTGCGCCATTAGTTCGTTGCTCTTTTTCGTCGCGGCATAGAGGCTTACAGGATTGTCCACCTTGTCGTCTGTCGAGTACGGCACCTTCTTGTTTGAGCCGTAAACACTTGATGATGAAGCATATACAAGGTGTTCTACCTCATTATGGCGGCAAGCCTCGAGAATATTGTAGAAACCTATCAGGTTGCTCTCGATATACGCGTCAGGATTCGTGATGGAATAACGAACACCGGCCTGCGCAGCTAGATTCACCACCACAGAGAAATTGAACTTCGAGAAAAGTTCATTGACAATGTCCTTGTCGGCAATGCTTGCTTTCACGAAGGTCCAATCCTTGTCCAATGCCTCGATTTCCTCGAGTCTGGCGTATTTGATATTAACGTCGTAATAATCTGTTACCGAATCAATTCCGACGATTTTAATACCGTTGAATTCATGAAACAGCCTTTTCACTAAATTGCTGCCGATAAATCCAGCTGCACCAGTCACGAGGACTGTCTTTCTGTACAAAGAGATATTGTATTCCAGCATATCTTTAGTCTCTCTTGAAAATGTCTCGTGTATAGACCTTGTCCTTCACGTCATCGAGACAGACGTCATAGCGGTTGGCAATGATGCATTGCGAACGGGACTTGAATGCCGCGAGGTCATTGACCACCTCACTTCCGAAGAAATGAGTGCCGTTTTCGAGAGTAGGCTCGTAGATGATGACCTCTGCTCCTTTGGCCTTGATACGCTTCATAATACCCTGAATGGCGCTCTGGCGGAAGTTATCCGAGTTGGACTTCATGGTCAGACGATATACGCCGATGACGCATTTCTTCTCCTGGGTGCTGTCCCACTGGCTGTTGCTGCTGTAGTAGCCTGCCTTAGTAAGTACCTGGTCTGCAATGAAATCCTTTCTCGTGCTGTTTGAATCCACGATGGCCTGGATAAGGTTCTCAGGAACGTCATTGTAGTTGGCGAGAAGCTGCTTGGTGTCCTTAGGAAGGCAATATCCGCCGTAGCCGAATGAAGGGTTGTTATACTGGGAGCCGATTCGCGGATCCAGGCAAACGCCATTTATAATAGACTGAGTGTCAAGACCTTTAATCTCAGCATAGGTATCGAGTTCATTGAAATAACTTACGCGGAGCGCCAGATAGGTGTTGGCGAAAAGCTTCACGGCCTCAGCCTCGGTGCTGCCCATGAACAGGACAGGAACCTCTTCTTTCAATGCTCCTTCGTGAATGAGCCGGGCAAAAGTGTGAGCAGCCTCTTCGAGGAAAGCATTGCCCTGCTCGAAACCTACAATTATACGGCTCGGGTAGAGATTGTCATAGAGGGCCTTGGACTCTCGCAGGAACTCCGGTGCGAAAATGATATTTGGAGTCACCACCTTCATCGTGCCGTCAGCCTGACGCTCACGATATGAGAATTTCTCCCTGACAGATGCCGTATAACCCACAGGAACAGTGGATTTGATGACCATCACCGCATCCGGATTCACCTTCAGCACCAGTTCAATGACTTCCTCCACATGTGATGTGTCGAAGAAGTTTTTCTTGCTGTCATAGTTGGTCGGTGCTGCGATCACCACGAAATCCGCATCCTTGTACGCTGACTCGCCGTCGAGCGTGGCCGTGAGGTCGAGATTTCTATTCTTCAGGAAATCCTCGATGTAGTCATCCTGGATAGGCGAAATCCTGTTGTTCAGTTTCTCCACTTTTTCAGGGATGACGTCCACTGCGGTCACATGATGCTTCTGTGAAAGAAGCGTAGCGATACTGAGGCCTACATAACCTGTTCCGGCGACAGCCACTCTGATATCATTGCACTCTTTCATAATTTATATTGCTTCATCCAAAACTTCATATTTCGAGTGACGGCTCTTGTACTCCGGCACGATCTCCTTCATGATGCGGACGATGGCCATATCGTCGAAAGTACGCGATTCCTCGAGGAGTCTCTTCTCATTGGCACAAGCTGTATCATAGTCATACTCACGGACTTTTGCCACCATGATCTTAGGATTGGTGGTAGGGATGGTCTCCTCCTTGTCGTTGAGCACCTCTTCATAGAGTTTCTCGCCGTCACGAAGTCCCGTAAACTGGATTTCCACATTCGTCGCTCCTGAAAGGGCTATCATACGCTTGGCCAGATCGACGATCTTCACCGGCTTGCCCATATCGAAGACGAAGATCTCGCCGCCCTTGCCCATGGTCCCGGCCTCAAGCACGAGCTTGCAGGCTTCCGGAATCAGCATGAAGTAACGGATGATGTCCGGATGGATGACGGTGATCGGTCCGCCGCTTCGGATCTGCTTCTTGAATATCGGAATCACGCTGCCGTTGGAGCCGAGAACGTTTCCGAATCTGGTAGTGACGAACTGTGTAACTCCATGAACCTTACCGTCTTTAATGGCCTGGTTGAGACTCTGGCAGTATATCTCGCAAATACGCTTGCTGCAGCCCATGACATTGGTCGGATTCACCGCCTTGTCGGTAGATATCATCACGAACTTCTTCGTTCCGTATTTGACGGCGAGGTCCGCAATCACGCGCGTACCGTATATATTGTTCTGCACGGCGATGGCCGGGTCGTCCTCCATCATCGGAACATGCTTGTAGGCAGCCGCGTGGAACACATATTCAGGCTTATGCTCTGAGAAGATGCGCTCCATGTGCTCAGCATTGGTAATGCTGGTGACGATGGTCTCGTTATGGATATGCGGGTAATGCTCCGCCATCATCAGCCTGATATCGTGCATAGGAGTCTCCGCCTGGTCGATCAATGTCATCTCCGCCGGCGAGTATTTCGCAATCTGTCTCACCATCTCGGAACCGATGGATCCGGCAGCGCCAGTAATCAGGATCCGGCGTCCCTTCAGTAGTTTTCCGATGGCCTCCATATCGACCTCGATCTTGTCCCTCGGCAGGAGGTCGTCGATTGCCACCTCATGCAACTGATTATGTGTCAATGAAATGTCTTTTCCATCCCATTCCTCTGCATTGGTCATCATAAGAATCTTGAGACCTGCATTGAGGAAATCATCCACCATTTCCTGGTTCTGGCGGAACTTCTCGGTCTTGAGAGGCGAGACGAGCAGCGCCTTCACCCCCTCGTCACGCAGTTTCTCAGCGATTTTTGCCCCATTCTGATAGACAGGCTTGCCCATGATGTAGGCGCCCTTCATCTCAGGTCCGTCAGATACGAAAGCATGGAGCGAATACTTCTTGTCCTTGATGGAGACAATGCTCTTGGCAATGCTGATTCCGCCTGCCTTGGTACCGTAGATAGCCACAGGGAGGGCGCCGTCCAGATGGAAAGAGTCGAAAAGCCTCTTTACCAATATACGCTCCACCCACAGCAGCAATGTGCTGAGAATGAAGACGGTAACGGCTGTATTCAACTTAGGGAAATAGAATATCGTCTGATTCGGGAATACTGCTCCGGTGACATATCCTATCAGATAGAATACCACTGAACCGGTAAATGCAGCAGTAGCAACTCTCTGAAGGTCAATGAATGACGAGTACCTTACAATTCCGGAGTAGGTATGGAAGAGCTTGAACGATATCGCGAACGGGACCAGCGCCAGCAGATTTGCTGCCGTCATTGGCCAGAAATTCGTAGCGAAACCGTCCCCTCCCAGATCAAAATAGTATCCGACATAACCAGAGAAAGCCACAATGCAGCAATCAAGAATCAGCAGTCCCCAATATGGCAGCGCCTTTCCGGAGAAATACCAATTGGAGATTTTCTGTACAATATTCATATCAGTATTTAATTGGTTTTTAAATAGTTATAAATTCAGAGATCAATGGTTATCCAATAGTTCCATCATCCTGTCATAGTCTTCTACCTTCTCGAAGGACTCCTTGTTCACGCCAGAAATGGCGATGGTCCTGTCTCCAACAGCCATGACGAGTTTCCTGTCCCTGTCAATACGGATGACATAGCCTTCAAGGCCTTCGAAAACGCCTGATGTTATGCGGAGAAGAGGATTGCCTTCGGCATATTCAGAAATCGGCTTTAGCATAAAGCGGACTCTGTCCGGATCTATCTCAAGAACCTTCATAAACGCCTTCATCACGCTGTCGCGGATTACCGCCTCACGTCCTGTGCCACAATCATTTACGAGATAAAGTGACTGGAAATTGTCCTGCAGGTATTTCTTCACTGCACGGACTTTCCCCTGGATGAACAGGATGCCGTTCACAGCCTTATGTGCAAAGACATGGAATTCGGCATCACTGGCGAACCGTTCCATAATGGCCGGAAGCTTGGCATGATGCACATAGACATAGCACCAGTCTTTACACGAACTTACCTCCGGACGGACTGCTTTCCGCTCGGAAGAATTCTGCTCTGAAGCTATAGAAAACGTATCTGTACTATCCAGTTTCATCGACTGTTTTCTATTTTATGTCGTCACCTTTTCTAAAGGCAAAAGGACGGCTCAGGTCCGATGTTTTCTCACAAATCTCCATAATAACATCGTTGTATTTCATTTATTGACTTCTGCCCCCGCACTTTGTCTGTCAAAAAATCTTTACAAAGTTAGTCAATAAAGACGTAACGAGCAACCGGTTTTCGCCAAATAACTGGTTCATATTCAGTTCATTTCACGCGCATTTACCCCCCCCCCTTGTAATTTATTAAAAATAAAGGAGTTAGAAAAAACACTTTCCGCAGATTATGGCGACAGTTGAGTCAGATTTTCTTCAGACAGGCCTCTAAGGAATCGTTCCAATGTGGAATCTTCAGGCCAAAAACAGTCTTGACCAATGTCTTGTCAAGTACAGAATAATGTGGTCTCGCCACAGGACTCGGAAACTCATCGCTATGGCAAGGGCTAATCTCACAGGCATTCCCGCTCAGTTCGCAGATACGTTTTGCGAAATCATACCAGGAGCAGACTCCCTCATTGCTGTAGTGGTAGATTCCGCTCTTTCCTGTCTGTCCGCTCTCGATAATGTATGCCACAGCCGCAGCCAAATCGCCCGCGTAAGTCGGCGTGCCCACCTGGTCGAAAACGACATTGACCCTATCCTTGGTGGCGAACAGCCCCAGCATCGTCTTCACGAAGTTCTTGCCCCACTCGGAATACAGCCACGATGTTCTGAATATCAGGTAATTGCACCCGGAATCAATGATTGCCTGCTCACCTTTCAGCTTGGTTTCGCCATAGACGCTTACAGGACAGGTGCGGTCAGTTTCACGATACGGAACGCAAGCATTGCCGTCAAAAACATAGTCCGTAGAAATATGAATCAATGTTCCTCCGCGCTCTTTCATCACGGTCGCCATGCCGCCCACGGCCACGTGGTTCATCAGGTCAGCTGTCTCCCTGTCTGACTCCGCCCGGTTCACGTCAGTATATGCCGCGCAGTTCACGATGAGGTCGATTCCATTGTCCTGCACCATCGCGCGTACCGCCTCAGTATCAGCGACATCCAAGTCCTGCCGCGTAGTGAAGAAATACCTGTGCGATGTCCCTTCCACTGCGCGTATCATCTCACGTCCGAGTTGCCCGCCGGCCCCTGTAACCAATATGTTCATATCTATCTTATTTTACTTTCAATATACTGTTTCTCAGCGAGTTTCATCTTCTTCGCCAATGCCGCACCCCAATACTCCCGCGCCTTTTCCATCTGCCCCGTCGCACGGAAATAGTCGCCCGCCGCATTGTAGCCGCCATAGTACAATGAGTCCAGGCCAATGATATATGACAATGAATCTTCATCCATCTGTCTTCTCTCCCCTGCCGCCTTTCTGACTTTCGGAAGCAGATCCTTGAATTCCAGCACTTTGCGATAATCTTCCGTTTCCATGAAAGGGTCCTGCGCGATATCCCCTGAAGCGTCTCTTACCTCGCATCTGAAGTCGGAAGCAAATACCTTGTCAATGTCATAGCAGACAAACCTGCCGCATTGCCACGGAGACGTGGACACCCAGATCTTATGTTCAACCGGGCAGAACACTACCGAGTGCATCGCAAGCAACTGATTGATGGCCAGTTCATTGCAATATCCTATTTCTACACCGTCGAGTCCTTTCTTGTCGCGCAGTATCTGCACGGCTTTTTCCGGGGTCAATGTCCCTGCGCTGTCCAGCATTTGTTCGACTCTTCTGAAGCGCCACATGCTGTCGGACATCCTGATATTGTCCTGATTTATAGGATTGTCCCTGAAGGTGGTGGACTGATAGTGGTTCGTGCAGATGATGTGATGTATGTCCGGATTGCCTGAAGCGGGGTCATAGACCGCCATCTCAGACGGAGTTTTCTCGATGATTGCCGCTCTGCCGTCTTTTGCAGAGCCTATCAATATGGATTCCGACACGAAAGTCTGTCGTGATGCGGCGATACGTACAGCCTCGTCGATGTCCGATGCGTACTGGAGTATCTCCTTGGTCAATATGGATATCGGGGTGGCCGACATCGACGGTGTCTCGAGTTTGGAGGCATTGATGGTGACCGTGAGTCCTTCGGTGTTCATTCCGCTGAGGACTCCTGTCATTCCAGGCCAAGTAACTGACACATAAGCATATCCAGTGTCAGGCTTCTCAAACAATACAAGTTTGTTCCGCGCGAATTCCTCGCCCATATAGAAGTCGAAATTTCTCCCGATCAGGAGGTTACCGTCCGCTGTACCCTCGCCCCACGATGCGAATGAAGTACATCCCACCAGCATATAGTCCTGCATGACGTGACCGATGTCGTGGGCCGAATGGTACTGCATCTGGCGCTCGTAGGCATTGCCGAACTCTTCGAATTCATCTGTGCAGGCAGTGGACATCGCCTTGATTTCCTGACGGTATTCCAGTGGCACATTGGCCCCTAAACGCCTGTTGAAAATGGTGATGAAATAGTGCAGCAGCTTCCTGTAACTCCGGCTCGGAACTATCTCGAAAAGTTTGTCGGCGAAGGCTTTTTCCTGCTCGTAAAGCAGCTCCGGAGCGAGTTTTCCGATGGCTTCTCCACGTTCGAAGGCATTGCCGATGACTCTCATTTCCCAAAGTCCGGACTCACTGAGTCTCAGGGCATTGACCTCCGCAGGATTGGCTGTGGGGGCTATGGCTCGGGGGCTGTCCGAGGTTCCATTCTCTGAATCGCCGTAAGTTTTCGCCGAAGTATCGCGGGAAACAGCAAGACTTACCCAGAGGCGTAGGCTGTCACCTACTTGGACGGCCTGTGACCCGGATGGTGTAAACGCCGGCTCTGCAAGGTCAGCGCTTGAGTGAAGGCCGACGCAGACCAGAACCGCCACCAGCACCATCGCCAATATCACGGTCAGCGTCCACTTGAATATTTTCAGGACAATTTTCATTTCGGCTTCAATTATATATTATACCTACTCCAACCTCAAAATGTAAAATGTGTTGGATGTAATCTCGTCATTCGCTTTCACTTTCATCGAGAGCCCTGTCTCACGTGCGATTTCCTCCATCCTCGACTGGGATATGTAGCTCAGTTCACCCTCTGTCCGATTAAATCTCAGAATCTTGGTGGAGAACACTTCGCTCAATGCCGTAATTTTCTGTCCTTCAGCATTTTCAGAATCAGAGTCACGCACCAGAATCAATCCGCCACTCTTAAGCTTGGACGCGCATCGCTGTATAAGTTCCAACTGTTTTTCAGCGCTGAGATAATGCATCATGTCACTGATGATGAAGGCATCGCTTTCCGGCAATTCCGCCTGCGAAGCATCCTCACATCTGAATGACAGGCCGCCCAGGCACTTGTTCAGCCAGCAATGCTGAGCCACCGTTATCTTCTCGTCGTCATAGTCGATTCCCAGAATCCTGCGCCCAGGCTTGTACATCGACAGCATGAAGTCCATCTGGCCCATTCCGCAGCCGATATCCGTAATCTGACCGGTATCAGGAAGCATGGAATCGAAGAAGGCATAGTTCTTCTCCATCTTCATTTTCACCCTCACATACCACTCGGTCACCGGACCTTTATATATATAGGCCGAGGCCAATGTCGCAGCAAAATACGGGTTTTCCGGCCCGTCATACCTGTCGCAGAGTTTCGCGTAACTGTCCTTGACCAATGTCGCTACTCGCTTTGCCAAGTCGTGATAGTCAATGTTTTCCGTCTTCACAGGCTCGAGCACCTGCATCACGGACAGTCCACGCGTAATGGTAAAGCAATGATTTTTCGGCATTATCCGCCAGTTGCCGTAGAACACGACCGGAGTGACAGGAGCATTGACCTGAGAAGCGAGATAGAATGCGCCTTTGTGAAATCTCCTGATGGTTCCGTCGGTCGTGCGGGTGCCTTCAGGGAATATCACGAGGCTCCAGCCCTGTTCGATGTCTTTCCTGAGATTTGTCAATGAGCCTTCATATCCTTCGGAGCGGACGTAATATCCGAGGTATTCTGCTATGGGACCGAACAGAGGGGAGTTTTTCACCCAGTCGGCCACGAAGAATTTCACTTTAGGAAAGGCTGCCATCAGCAGGATGATGTCAAGCGACGACTGATGGTTCGCCACGATGATTCCGGGTTCTACAGTGCTGCAGGATGCTCCGGACTGGCGGGCATTATTGGCCTTGATTTCGCTACCATCTTTTTCTTCCGGATCGACCAGTTCTCTGTCTATCCGTACAGATTTTATGACCGGTGTCAACGTTACGAGCACCTTGCAGCCGACATGAAGCATCTTGGAGACCAATGCCTGCTTATGTCTTCGTCTGATCGGCAGGCACAGAAGCAACAAGGTGAGTACCAATATTATAAAGCATCCGAGCACGGTCGGTACATAGAACGCCAAGTTGCGGACTATCATTCCGAATGTATATGGCGGTCTCCCCTGCGATGTCGGACGTGTTACGAAAGCATTGAATATCAATGGTTCTGCGGTATAGGATATCAGCACCACCGCTACCATTCCGAGTATGGTGATGAGTGCAATGGAGTGCAGAGCCGGATGCTTGGCGAAAATGAGGGCGCCTATGCCGACTATCATCGTGAATGACGAGAAGAAGATGGCGGTCTTGTGCGAGTTCAGCAGTTCTCGACCGGTCTTGTATTTGTGCAGCAGGCCTTCAAGGATGAAGATGCTGAAGTCGTCACCCATACCGAAGATAAAGGTGGAGAGGATGATGTTCACGATATTGAACTGCACCCCGAGTATGCCCATTATTCCGGTGATTATCAGCCATCCCACGGCCATCGGCAGAAAGCTGAGCAATGCAAGTTCGAGTCTGCCGTAAGATAGCCATAGAACGAAGAAGATGAGGCATGAGGAGATGAAGAGTATCAGGTAGAAGTCGTCGTTGATGCTCTTGGCTGCCTGGTTTGCGAAATAGGCCTGGTCGAAGATAACAAGGTCTGCCCTGTCCGAGAATGTGCCGTAAACCTGGTCGATCCGGCTTTCGTCGAGGCCGACTCTGGATATAAGCATTTTCAGGTCATCAGAGTTTCCGAGCCACGCTGACACTGCTTCCGGTATGCCTTCTTCGCTGAAATAATCTATTGTTTCACAATTATTTACGAGAGAAGTCAGTGCGGCATCGAACGAGTCTTCGCGAAATCCGTATTTGACGGCTGCTTCCGCAACTTCGCTTTTCAGCCTGGCCACACGTTCTTCTGTCCACCATGCCTGCCATTTCGCAAGATTAGCCTGTTGTTCTGCCTGACTTCGGACAAACGAGCCTCCATCTGAATAGCTGAGTATCAATCCTTTGGCTTTCAGCGAATCGAGCTGGGCCAATGTCTTTTTCTGTGCGGCGAAAGCCTCCCCTGCCGTCTTTCCCACGCTCACGAACATCACGCTCTTTTCATTGACCTGAACTCCCTCGGCGACGCCGGACAGGCTCTTCTCTCCGGACTCAGACTCCTCAGCGACTGGCTTGCCAGCTCCCTCGGCGACGCCTGCATCTGCATTGACCTCGGTCTTGCAGCTAAGAATCGTCTCAGCCTCTTTCAGTTTCGGCTCCCAGTAGGTCAGATCCATCATATCGCTGTCGAAACCGACTTTGGTGGACATGTAGGTGCATACGACTGTCAATATTATCAGTGCGCCGACAAGCCATTTGTTCTTGTGGAACGGATAGGAGCTGAATTTTTCAATGCCTCTGAGGATGCGTCCTTCCCGGAGGTCTGCCTGCGCCGTGAGGAACTGCGGAAGGAAAACGAGGCAGAAAATCATTGTCCCGAGCAATGTGAGGGATGCGAAAAGTCCGAAGTCCTGAAGCAGTTTGGAGGAGGTGAAAAGCAGACCGGCAAAGGCGCCTATGGTGGTGACGCTTCCGATAATCATCGGGCTGCACAGTTCGTCAAGCAGCTGTTCGATGGTATGTACGTGATTCTGGTGCGCCAGAAGGTGTATCGAGTAGCTCAGCGCCACGCCCATTATCGCCGCTCCCGCTCCGACTGCGATGCCGGAAATGCTGCCCTGAATGAGCCAGGACAATGCCAAGGCGAACAATGCGCCGTACAACACCGGGCACAATATCAGGAACACGGAGCGTTTCCGCTTGAATACCGCGAGGATGAACAGGACTATGATTATGAGGGCTACTATCGACGTGGAATAGGTGTCGCGTTTTATCTGTCGTGCGTTGTACACGCTCATGACCGGGCCGCCGAAATAGTGGAGCGAGATGCTCGGGAATTCTTCTGAGAGAGTGTGCAAGGAAGCTTCAATCAGATCGACAAGGTCATCGTTGTGGGCGGTCTCGCCTGACGGGAATGCGGGTTCGATGAAGGTCAGCATTGTCCTGCCGTCCGGGGTGAAGACGTGTCCTGAACGGACTTTGTATTCGGATACCGGGTTCAGTTCGGCTGTGCGTCCGAGTACGCTGCTTCCTATGGCCAACGGATCTGCGAGTATGTAGTCCTTCATCGCAAATCCGGCCGGAGATATCAGGTTCACGTAGTCGTTCATTATGGCGGAATCGACTGCCGAAGGACGGTCCAGTTCCTCCAGACGCCGGAAATCGCTGTCATCCATCAGGCACGGAAGATGGCCGAGGATGAAGTTCATCATTTCGCTTATATCGGCCTGTCCGACTTCGCACATATAATTGTCTATCAGACTCTTGTCCTCCGAATCGGAAAACAGTTCGCCGAGTCGCTCCGATGCTTCTGACAGCAGATTGTCGTCTTCCTGCTCAGGAGTGAACATCACGACTATCTTGTCGCTCACTTTCAGGTGAGAATAGACGTCCGCGAGATGCGATGAGTTCTTGGATGACGGGAAGAATGAGGTGACGTTCTCTTCAAACTCGATCCGCGATGCCATAAGACACATTGACAACACGCTGAGTATCAGCGTTATCCAAAACACCGTCTTATGCGAGCGGAACCAGATATATAGTCGTGTGAAGATTTTAGACATTGGATGCAGGTTTATCAGGGGATTTCCGGAAAATGGCCAGCAGGGACATCGAGAGGCACCAGCTGAATGCCGACAGGAGCGCGCCGAAGACAATGCTGCCAACGACATATTGCAGAAGCATTGATCCGATAGATGCGAGCGTTATGTTTTCCGGCGACAGAAGGACCGGTTTGGCGAACAGGACGCATCCGACCCAGTATCCGGCAAATATGATGAACGGAATGAGCGGCGGAAGGCTTATGTTCGAGGCCACGAGAGTTATGACTTTGTTCAGTTTCAGCAGATGGGCCAATGCAAATGCGCATATCATCTGATACCCCCATATCGGGGCCACGCCCATAAATACGCCGAGCGCTATCGCTGACGCTATCCTCGCATTGCTTTCCGGTGAATGAATTATGTATCTGTCAATGAATGATTTACAATTCTTCCACGTCAGCTTTCTGAAGAAGTTCACGGGCCAACGCCAGAGCAGGCAATACAGTACGAGGATGGTGTTCAGTATGCTGATTTTCGTAAAGTCACGGAATGGCTTGAAGTGTGAGACGCGTTCTCCTTCAGGCGGATAATAGACGCGGATAGGGACATTGACGACATTTGTTCCTCTCCATGCGGAGAAGACGAGGATTTCGAGTTCGAATTCGTATCCGCCGGTGAGAAATCTCGAGCCCAATTCGATCTTGTCAAGCGGGTAGGCTCTGTAGCCGGACTGCGTGTCGTCGAGGCGTATTCCGGTTTCGAGTTTGTACCAGAAATTGGAGAAACGGTTCGCGAATGTATTCTTGCCGGGCATTCCCTCGGCCCGCAGGTTCCGTGCCCCGACTATCAGTGTATCAGGCATTTTGATTATCGATTCCGCGAAAATCGGGAGGTCTGAAGGATAATGCTGTCCGTCGGAGTCAATGCTGATGGCATACTTGAAGCCGTATCTTTTCGCATAGACCATTCCGCACAGGAGCGCCACGCCCTTGCCTTGGTTTTTCTCTTGGGTCAATGATTTTATGGCATCTCCGAATGACCGGATGATTTCAGGTGTGGTGTCAGTGCTGCCGTCATCCACAACTATCACGTCTTCAGAGTATTGCAGGACTTCGGAGATGACGTGCGAGAGAGTTCCGGCGTTGTTGTAGGTCGGGATTATCACGCAGCAGCCGAGTTCTTTCAGGACTCTGCGGCACTCTTGAGGAGATTTAGCCACAGCATTGTTCGCTTCCGGCGCGTAGTTATATATCTCGTTTTCTGGCATCGTGCATTACATTGATAATGATTTTCTGAGTTTGGAAGCGAGGAATGCCGAGAAAGCATCTCTGCTTATGGCGCTTATGGCGTCTGCGACGTAGTTGGTGACGTAACTGTCTCTGGAGACTGTCATGTCGAACAATGTCATTCCGAAATATGTGGTTCCGACTACTCTCCACGAGCCTTCTTCAACAGGTTTGGCCAGCATTATCCCTGACAGTTGCCGTTTCCCTACGCCCAATGTAAATGTAAAGGTGCGCGGTTCGGCACTGCCGCTTTCGTCTGCATTAGTCTGGACGGCTGCAGACTCGAATGTCGCGGTCTGCTCCTGGACATTCTGGGCCTGTGGCAGTTCGGAAACGAGGAGTTTCGGAAAGCAGGAGGTCGTCAATGCGAGGCTAACGCATATTGAAGACAGTCTGAGGTATCGCCGCATTGAATTTCTTATCTGTAAAGTCATACATCGTATAGTCGGAAGCATTCTCGTACATGGTCAGCCGGTTCACGGACAAGTCCTTGCGGTTCAGCAGGATAACCATCTTGTCGATATATGCGCGGACTGTTTTCGATTTCGGGACGATGGTGAGTCTGTAATCGGCCACGGACTCTTCCACATTCACGGTGAAATCCGTGCCAAGCTTGGTCAAATCACCTGTCATACAGGATGTTATGAGGGTGCTCATCTGGTCCATCATGGGATTTCCCTTGGTGTCAATGACGGAGGCCTTGCCGGCGTTTACGGTCTTGATCTTATCGCCGTTGATGACGATTTCGTAGGCGACCGGTGTACGGTAGTCGAGGCGGATCTTGTCGGTCTTCTGCCAGTAGAACCGTCCTTCGGATTTCATTTCCCGGCTGAATACGCTCAGGTACTTCGTCTGGACGAATTTCGCCTGAATCGTGGTCAATGCCGATGTCTTGGACGCCAGCTCTTTCCTGAACGCCGCCATGTCCGCAACTGCCTTATAGCCGGCCGCAGTCCCCTGCACCGACGCCATTCCGGACATTGTCCCTGACATCGCAGCCATCAACATTCCTATTCCCAATAATATGCTCAATCTATTCATATCTAATTTATTATAGCTAACGTGCCGTCGTGACAGGCGGAGCACTTGTGAGGACCTGGCCCTCCCACTTCGTGGGCCCCTCCCTCTAGTGCCGAGGGCGGCAAGTCCTCTCAAGCGCAGCCCCCTGTCCTTGCGCCGCCATAAACATTCATATCCCCAATAATATGCTTAATAATATGCTTAATCTTTTTCTATTCACTGCGGAAGCGTTTCATTACAGTGACGCGATACGGATGACGCACAGCATAGTGGGCAGCATTTTGCGCCACCACCTTCTTGCCCTCATCTACAGAATCCGGCGCATAGGAATTGCCCACAACACACTTTCCGGAAATCGCCTCAAACCACGTGCAGGCAGCAGTATAACGGCCATAATTCAGCTCCAGATGGTAACCGTCCCTGTTGAACTTGTCCCCCACATACGAAGTTCTCGCATTCTGAATCGCAGTACCAGACGGAACAAGCACATCGAAACCATTGTCCTTCAACGCCTTCCTGGCTGCAGACACAATCGCCTCATACATCGCCATCTGGCTGTTCCCGTATTTCGGGAAATCCCTATGGTCAGAATCCGAAGCATAAGCCCACGTCTGATGCCACACAAGCTTGAAATCCTTCTTCGGCGCATTCTCACGAAGATACGAAATCAATGAAGGCAGATACGGATTGTAAGTTTCATACAAACCGGACTTGCCGCTCGCCTGCTGGAGACTGATATAATCCCACGGCTCATCCATGACAGCATCAATCAGTCTGGTATTCGGAGTATTGGTCCGCTTCCCATCGACAATCTTCCGGTAAGCATACGCATCCTTGCCCGAAACAGAATTATTATAATGCCTCTCCAACGAGCAGCCACCTATATACATATTGCCGATTATCACCTTGATTCCGGCAGCATCGAACAGCTCGTAAAGATATTGTTCCACAGCATCCTGCGAAAAACTGTTCCCAATCGCCAGAATCCGGATGACGCCGTCTCCCTTCTTCGCCGCACCATTCTTTTCAATGCCGGCAGACTCCACCGGACCGGCAGCAAAGCCGCTGTAAGACAATGTCAATGTCAGGAGACCGACAAAGAGAATAGCACAAAGTTTCTTATATAAAGTATTCATAATCAATGATTTTTAAAGTTCACCCAGAGCCGTTACAGCCCACAATCTATCCGATAAAGTAGCGCATCAGCGAAGTAGGCGGAATCTGCTTGTCTGAAACATAGACGAAATAATGCAGGAACTTCTCAAGCCTGTGCGCCTCACTGTATTCAGGACAATTCTTAGGCACAGTAGCCAAGATCCTCTCTGCATGGCTGCGAAGCACCGCAAACTCCACAAGATAGGCAGAATTGAACAGCACATCAGCATCCTCCTGGTACGGATAGATCCACTTCACCTCGGCACGACGCACATTCGGCCAGTTGGAAATAGTTTCCTGAGCCGTAAACGCCCCCTTGTTGAAATCCCTCACAATACGCCTCAACAGACGGTTGTCACTTGTCGGAATACAGTTATGGTCATCCAGCGAAATGCTCGTGATGGTATTTATGAATATGCGGAACTTCTCGGAATCAGGGATATTGTCCAGCAGTTTAGGATTCAGCGCATGAAGCCCCTCGATCAGCAGGATGGAACCCTCTTCGAGAGCCAGTTTCTTCCCATTGTACTCCCGGATACCGGTAACAAAGTTATACTCAGGCACTTCCACAGTCTCACCGGAAATAAGTTTCAGCACATCCTTCTGCAACGCGGCATGGTCCACAGTATCGAAATTGTCGAAATCATAACTGCCGTCCGGAAGCTTCGGCGTATCCAGCCTGTTCAGGAAATAATCATCGGTAGAGAAAGACACCGGATGCAGACCGCAAGCCTTCAGCTGCACACTCAGACGCTTGCAGAAAGTGCTCTTGCCACTGCTGGTCGGGCCGGTAATCAGGACAATGCGCACCTTCTGCGGAGATTTGTACCTGCTGAATATCTCCTCCGCGATCTGGACAATCTTCTTTTCCTGCAGCGCCTCAGCCACCTGGATCAAGTCAGTTGCCTTGCCGTCGATGCAGGCCTGGTTCACGTCACCGACATTGTCCAGTCCCATTATGCGGTTCCAGCGGATAGTCTCCGCGAACACGTCGAAAGTCTTGGGCTGTTCAATGAACGGAGCCAGCTGCTCGGGCTTATGCCTGTCCGGAACTCTCAGTATCGCACCGTCACGATATGGGGTCAGGTCCCAGACCTTGAGATAGCCGGCATCTGGAACCAGCACATCATAATAATAGTCTGCCGTGTCGCCCAATGTATAATAGCTGATATACACCTCACCGCAAGATTCCAGCAGCTTCACCTTGTCCATGTGGCCCAGTTTCCTGAACACGTCTATCGCCTCCTCGATCTGCACCTCATGCCTGTGGAACGGCGTTTTCTCCTCCACGACTTCAGTCATACGCTGCTTTACTCGGGCCACGTCCAGTGCGGACAGCGGATTTCCGTCAGCCTTGTCGATGCTTACGAAAAAGCCCTTGGATATCGGCCTTCTCATCACCACCTTGCAATCCGGGAAAACATCCTGTGCCGCCTTGTAGAGCAGGAAGCAGAGTGAACGGCTATAGACATTCCTTCCGCTGTACGAGCGATAGTCCAGGAATTCAACATCGCGGTTGTTATAGACCCGGAATTTCAGTCCCTGTGCGACATTATTGACCTTCGCCGCAATGATTTCATAAGGGCGTTCGAACTCGAAACTGTCTATCATTTCGAGCAGCATCGTACCCTCAGGAAACTCCTGAAAAGTACCGGTATTCTTGCAGAAAACTCTCAGCATATGGGAAATCGTTTTTCAAATCGTACAAAAATAGAAAAATTATGGTAACTTTACGAAAAATTAACGGCCAAATGAGCACAATTCACGTTATAGACCACCCGATGATTCAGCACAAGCTGACAATCATGAGGAAAAAGGAAACCGGTTCCAAGGATTTCCGCGAATTACTTAAAGAAATTTCACTTCTGATGGGCTACGAGGTCACCCGCGACCTTCCGCTGGCTGATGTCGAAATCGAAACCCCTATCTGCAAGATGACGGCGAAGAAGGTTTCAGGAAGAAAACTTGCCATCGTACCTATTCTGCGTGCAGGTATCGGCATGGTGGACGGACTCCAGACATTGGTACCTGTGGCAAAAGTCGGCCACATCGGCCTCTACCGCGACGAGAAGACTCACAAGCCGGTAGTTTATTACTGCAAGCTTCCTGAGGATATAAACAAGCGCCTGGTAATCGTTACCGACCCTATGCTCGCGACAGGAGGAAGTTCCTGCGACGCATTGACGATGCTGAAGGAACGCGGATGTACCAATATCCGCCTCATGTGCCTTGTAGCAGCTCCTGAGGGAATCGCGCAGGTACAGAAAGAGCATCCGGACGTAGATATATATGTAGCGTCCGTAGATGACCACCTGAATCAGGACGCATACATCGTTCCTGGCTTGGGAGACGCTGGAGACAGGATCTTCGGCACCAAGTAAGCGACACAAGCAACATAAAATTGCGGCATTTTCCATCAACCGGAGAATGCCGCAATTCCTTTTATTTCGCAATGCTATTTCAGCACACCGAGTTCCTTGCCGACCTTGATGAATGCGTCAATGCACTTGTCGAGATGCTCTTTCTTGTGAGCCGCAGAAAGCTGTACGCGGATACGGGCCTGGTCCTTAGGCACTACCGGATAGTAGAAGCCGGTAACATAGATGCCTTCTTCCTGCATCTTGGCCGCGAACACCTGTGAAAGACGCGCATCGTAAAGCATCACTGCGCAGATGGCGCTCTGAGTCGGCTTGATGTCGAAACCTGCAGCCATCATCCTGTCTCTGAAGTAGTTGACATTCTCCACGAGACGGTCATGCAGTTCGTTGCTTTCCTTCAGGATGCGGAAAACCTCCAGGCTTGCGCCGATAATGCAAGGAGCCAATGAATTGGAGAAAAGATAAGGACGGCTTCTCTGCCTGAGAAGGTCAATGATTTCCTTTCTTCCTGTGGTGAATCCTCCCATAGCGCCACCGAAAGCCTTGCCGAGAGTACCGGTGTAGATATCGACCCTGCCATAGGTGTCAGTGAGTTCGCTTACGCCATGACCGGTAGCGCCTACTACTCCTGCTGAATGAGACTCGTCCACCATCACGAGGGCATCGTATTTCTCCGCCAGTTCGCAGATCTTGTCCACCGGAGCCACGTTTCCGTCCATGGAGAACACTCCGTCAGTGGCGATAATCCTGAACCTCTGGGCCTGAGCCTCCTGCAGACAACGCTCGAGATCGGCCATATCAGCATTGGCATAACGGTATCTCTTCGCCTTGCAGAGCCTTACGCCGTCGATGATGGACGCATGGTTCAATGTATCGGAAATGATGGCATCTTCCTCAGTCAGAAGCGGTTCGAAAACTCCTCCGTTGGCATCGAAGCAAGCGGCATAGAGGATGGTGTCTTCAGTATGGAAATACTCGCTGATCGCCTTTTCCAGCTGCTTGTGGATGTCCTGTGTTCCGCAGATGAAACGTACTGAAGCCATACCGAAACCGCGTTTCTCCATCATTGCCGCGGAAGCTTTGACAAGTCTCGGGTCGTTTGCCAGTCCGAGATAGTTGTTGGCACAGAAGTTAAGCACTTCTTTTCCAGCAACATCGATAACTGCTGACTGTGAACTCTCTATCAGGCGTTCTTCCTTATAGAGTCCCGCCTCGCGAATCTCAGTGAGAGTCTTGCTGAGATGCTCTTTCATTTTTCCGTACATTGTAAAGTCTGTTTTGTGTAAAGTCTTTTTGTCTTGGCAAATTACGGATTAAAATTGGATTTTCCATATAGGAATGATGAAAAAAACTGCTTACTTTTGTGAGTAACTCTTTTTAAAGGGTTACATTAAAGAGTCACATAAGTCACATAAGATTGGTTAACAGGGGAAAGCAGCATTTCCCAAGAAAATGTATCACATCAAAAATGAAAAAAATTCTCATCATCGGAGCTACAGGACAGATAGGTTCTGAACTGTCAATGGAACTGCGCAGCCGTTATGGCAATGACAATGTTGTAGTCGGTTATATTCACGGCAGCGAGCCGAAAGGAATTCTGAAAGAGTCCGGTCCCTGTGAGGTGGTGGATGTCACTGACGGGGAAATGATTGCCTCCGTGGTGGAGAAGTATCATATTGACACGATATATAATCTTGCGGCACTGCTTTCAGTGGTAGCCGAGTCCAAACCCAAGCTTGCGTGGAAAATCGGCATTGACGGCCTGTGGAACGTGCTGGAAGTGGCCAGAGAAAAAGGATGTGCCGTATTCACGCCGAGTTCCATCGGTTCCTTCGGTCCGACCACCCCGCACGTGGGGACTCCTCAGGACACCATCCAGAGGCCCAGGACAATGTACGGAGTTTCCAAGGTTACGACCGAGCTCCTGAGCGACTATTATTTTCTCAAATATGGCGTGGACACACGTGCAGTGAGATTTCCGGGCCTGATTTCCAATGTCACGCTCCCGGGAGGCGGCACCACGGACTACGCTGTGGACATATATTATTCTGCAGTCAAAGGTGAGAAATTCATCTGCCCGCTGAAACCGGGTACATTTATGGACATGATGTACATGCCGGATGCGCTGAACGCTGCCATCAGTCTCATGGAAGCAGATCCTTCAAGGCTAATACACAGGAACGCATTCAACATCGCGTCCATGAGTTTCGCTCCTGAAAACATATACGAAGCCATCCGCAAGGAAATACCTTCATTCGAGATGGAATATGCCCCGGACCCGCTCAAGCAGAGCATTGCAGACAGCTGGCCGGACAGCATGGACGACAGTTGCGCCCGTGCGGAATGGGACTGGAAACCGGAATATGATCTGGAGTCGATGACCAGGGACATGATTTCCAAGCTCAAGGTGAAACTCTCCCTGTAACGGCTTCAGCAATCAACTCGAAAACGATGCTTGACAAAGACTTTTTCAATGGACGCATAATCATTCTGGATGGCGCTATGGGTACGATGCTTCAGCGATACGGACTCGCTGAAGAGGATTTCCACACAGATATCATTGACAGTCAAGCAGTCAGAGAGCTCAAGGGAAACAATGAATGCCTGAATCTCTCGCACCCTGAGATAATCAGGGAGATTCACCTCGAATACATAAAGGCCGGGGCGGACATCATCGAGAGCAATACTTTCAGTGCCAACAAGATATCCCAGAAGGAATACGGAACCGAGGCTTTGGCCTACAGAATGGCCTTTGAAGGAGCACGCATTGCAAGACAGGCGGCCGATTCGGTAACGGAAAGACGTATCCTTGTGGCGGGCAGCGTGGGTCCCACATCCAAATCCCTCAGCCTTGCTCCGGACATAAACCGCCCGGAAGTCAGGCCGTACAGTTTCAGGGACATGGTCTCGGCATACGACGAACAGATACGCGGACTGGTCGATGGCGGAGCGGACCTGATATTGATAGAGACCTGTTTCGACGCGCTTAATACGAAGGCCGCACTCTACGCACTGGAAAACATCACCGGAAACGGCGGCAGTTTCCCTGCGATAGTCTCCGTTTCTGTCAATGACAAGAGCGGAAGGACATTGACCGGACAGACCGTCAAGGCATTCTACACATCGGTCAGCCACTACCCTCTCACGGCATTCGGACTCAACTGTTCACTCGGAGCCGAGGATCTCTCTCCCCTCGTAGAAGAAGTGGCAGGTTTCGCCGGATGTCCCGTCATCTGCTATCCTAACGCAGGTCTGCCGAATGAGATGGGCGGTTACGATGAGACGCCTCAGCAGATGGGCAACGCCGTCAGGGCAATGGCAGAAAAAGGCATTGTCAATATTGTGGGCGGATGCTGCGGCACTTCGCCTGAGCATATAGCTGCGATTTCCGAGGCCGTAAAGGGCATCAGACCAAGAAGCATCACGAATAATACCGAAAGAGGCAGCAAAATCCTGACAGTGAGTGGATTGGAGGCAGTCAGCATTGACCTGAAGAACAGCAACTTCACGAATATCGGAGAACGCACGAACGTAGCGGGCTCGAGAAAATTCGCAAGGCTGATAGCAGCCGGCGACTATGAGGCAGGTCTTCAGATTGCAGCAGAGCAGATAGAGAACGGCGCAGCCATCATTGACATAAACATGGACGACGCGATGCTGGACAGCCGCGCCTGCATGGAGAAATTCGTGAGATACATTTCCAACGACCCGGCTGTAGCGAAGGCGGCGCTGATGATCGATTCTTCGCATTGGGACACCATTGTCGCGGGTCTGGAAAACGCTCAGGGCAAATGCATTGTGAACTCCATAAGCCTGAAGGAGGGCGAGGAGGCATTCCTGAAAAAGGCAGAAGAAATACACAGACTCGGGGCTGCAATGGTGGTGATGGCCTTCGACGAACAAGGACAGGCCACCACATTTGACAGGAAAACAGAAATCTGCCGAAGGGCTTACGGGCTGCTCACGGAAAGACTGGATATCCCGCCACGGGATATAATTTTCGATGTCAATGTCCTTTCGGTCGGGACCGGCATTGCCGAACACGCGCGCTACGGAATCGACTTCATCGAGGCGGTGAGATGGATCAAGGCGAATCTGCCGGGCGCATATACTTCTGGCGGCATCTCCAACCTGTCGTTCGCATTCAGGGGAAACAATCCGGTTCGCGAGGCCATGCACTCGATTTTCCTCTACCATGCCGTAAATGCCGGACTGGATATGGGTATCGTGAATCCGGGCATGCTGCAGGTATATGACGACATTGAACCGGACCTGAAACAGAAGGCGGAAGATGTCATTCTGGACAGGGACCCTGATGCCACTGAGAGACTGATAGGCAAGGCTCAGGAGATAATGGCGGCCAAAGAGGCTGCTGCTCAGGGGATTGGCCCGAACGCAGCACAGCCGGGGACTGAGAAAGCCGCCACAGCTGAGGAACGGATAAAGGAGGCATTGGTCAAAGGCAGGAATACCGGGCTTGAGGAAGATGTTCTCGACTGCTACCGCAGATACGGAACTGCCGTAAAGGTGATTGAAGGTCCTCTGATGGAGGGGATGGAGCGTGTCGGCGAGCTGTTCGGAGCCGGAAAGATGTTCCTGCCGCAGGTGGTGAAATCAGCCAAGATCATGAAGGACGCGGTGGCAGTGCTGGAGCCTTATATGAGCGGCGACAGTGACTCAGGCACGGGCAGGCCTGTAATCATCAATGCCACCGTCAAGGGTGATGTACACGATATCGGAAAGAACATCACGGGCATAGTATTGGGCTGCAACGGGTTCAATGTCATTGACTTGGGTGTGATGGTGGAGAAGGAGAAGATATTGGACGAGGCGGTAAGGCATCACGCTTCCATCATCGGGGCCAGCGGACTTATCACGCCTTCGCTTTTCCAGATGGAGGAACTCTGCCGTGAAATGACCAGAAGAGGGCTGGACATTCCGCTGTTCATAGGCGGCGCCACGACCTCTGCGCTTCATACTGCCGTAAAACTCGCTCCGCTCTACTCTCACGTGTTCTATGCGCAGGATGCTTCCACGTCGGCGGTCATGGCCAAGAAGTGTCTGATGAACAGGGAGAAATTCGAGGCGGAAGAGCCCGCGGCGCAGGAACGCATCAGGAGCCTGTACGAGAGCAGGCCTCATACTGATGCCGAGAGTGCTGCCCCAGCCGCATTCCCGGAAGACTCTTACCTCAAGGCGGAAGAGTATGATTTCCAAGACATTCCGGCAATGGAACTGGGCATTGACCAGGTAATGCCGCATTTCGACTGGAGAATGTTTCTGGCTATCTGGGGCTTCAAATACGGACAGGAACTTCCGGATGACCCGGAGATAAACAAGATATTGGCAGAAGGCAAGACCGTCCTGGAGCGATTCCGCACGAAGCACGAAGTGCTGATCCGGCTTTCGTTCAGGTCAATGCTTGCGCGACGTAAGGGAAATGACATTGACGCGAAATATGGTTCCGGCGGGGATGAGGTCAATGTGGTTTTCCCTATGATGAGACAGGAAAAGGCCGGCAAGAGCGTGGACGGACGTCCTGTGAGACTTTCGCTGGCGGATTTCGTGCCGGAAAAGAGTTACGGGCCGATGGGCGCTTTCGCTGTAAGCGTACAGACCTGTCACACAAGATGTTGCACATGCGGCTGTTTCGAATCGATGCTTGACCGGGCAGTGCGCGTCACATTGGCAGAAGCCGCTTCCATCTGGCTGGACAAGCATCTGGAGGAGCATCTGCATCCTGGGGCTCAGCGGAAATTCAGAATCGTGAAACCGGCTGCGGGATATCTCAGCTGTCCTGACCACACTCTGAAACGGGACATCCTGAACATTCTGCCTGAGGCGGAGAAGTTGGGCATCCGACTTACGGAGAGCTGCGCGATGATTCCTGACGCATCCGTCTGCGGTTTCGTGTTTATCCATCCCGAGGCCACGTATCCTGAGATACACAGGCTTTCAAAAGAGGATTTTGAGGACTACAGGGAAAGACGCGGAATGAGTGAGGAGCAGGCCCGCCAATTCCTCGGACACCTGCTGTAATGACATTAGCCAGATAGAAGATTCATCATTCTAAATGAACAGACCATGAAAATTTCTGAAATACTTGCCGACAGCAAGAATACATTTCCTTCGATAGAGATAGTTCCGCCGCTCAACGGTATGAGCAAGACTGAACTTCTCGACAAGGTGCGCACGTTTATGGAGTTC
>ULWC01050431.1_pt1 | contig 56427 bp, 54 predicted proteins | sample 1959931 | NCBI WGS metagenome assembly ULWC01 (sample SAMEA4835801, study PRJEB28245) | human gut metagenome | biome: gut microbiome; material: fecal sample | place: Denmark | collected 2008
TCATTTAGAGTGTGGCATAAAAAAACTAATTAGCCAAGGCGTAGGATTTGACGTTTACGCAATGTGTGCGCCGCTTCGATTTCCAGCGCCGATTACAATCAACTTATCTGACCAGGCGCTGATAAGTCGGTTTCTTCGTGGAAAAGTGTACTGGCTCGGACGAACTCCAGGCGGATATTCAGATAATAAAAGGCCTTTCTCCTCTATCCTTTCCATCAGTCGAATATATCCTTTTTCCTGTGGTCAGGCACCGGATGCTATGAATGCATCTATTCCCTGTATTGCAAAACTCCTTACCACGGTAGCCACATCGCATCGTCTTCTATCATTCTTCCATCCTTCTGCTCCTGCATAATATATTTGTGTCCTGTATCTGCAACAAATTCCCGATAACGCATTACACTATTATTTTTAAAATAAGCCAGTGTCTTCGACACCATTGTGATCTTATCATCGGAAAGGCCGATCATTGTTCGGTAACTGCTCCAGCGATATTCCTCCGGATATTTGACCATGCCTGCTTCTACCGGGTTCAAATGTATATACCGACTGGTCTGCAAAAAATAGGAGTCCTCTTTTACCAGACAGGATTTATATCGTCCCTCAAACACATATTGCAGTTCTCCTCACTCCACGGTGCATCAGATGATAAATTGCACCCGGAAACCATATTCTCCTCTTTCTTGCCATAATCCTTTCGTTTTTCTGTTGAAACACATCGTTTTTTATCACATTGTCATTTATGATTTTCTGCAAAAAATGAGGGACTTTCTAATTCCCTCATTTTCTCCGGCGTCACTCTTGCTCTTTGAAGTCACAGATTTTTATGTCTATATGCTTTCCCAGGGCGTTTGCATATTTTTCCAGTACTACAAGCGTAGGAATCCTGCTTCCGCTCTCGAATCGCGCCAGATTCGATGGCAACACTCCCATAATGTCTGCGATCTCCTGCTGAGTCATATTCTGGCGATGTCTTTCCTCCACCAGCTTCTTAATGATTTCTGAGGAATGATACAGCATCCGTTCCTGTATTTTCTCTGTATATACAAGTACCCTTCTCTCGCGTGCTTCCTTCTCTGCGATATAACTTTCTATATTGTACTGCATAGATTTTTCTCTCCATCACCCGGTTGCTTTTTGTAAGCGTATCACCTATGACATGGTTATACAACCACTTTTTCTTTTATTCTTCCGATTTCATAGAAATTTTAGAGTTTTTTTATTGTTTTTTCCCGGGGTCAGGCACTGGATACTTCTATAGTAAATCAGCATATCCTAATCTCACCAATCTGGAACATCCCTTCCTCTTCAACAACATCTTCCGGATGGATCACGAAACAAATTTCTTTTATCTGAGTCAATGCCTTACTGCGCATCTCTTTTAACGGTATGCTCAATTTATTTTCTCCATAAACTACCGGAAGCTTAAACGTTTCTAAAACACTCTGGCCCGTGTATTTAAACTCTACATATATCCTCATCAAAGAATTTGTAAAACTGGTCAGCACAAATGTAAATTCCGCCGCATCATTGAAATCCAGATAACGCCCAAGATCGATCGTATCTACATATTTCAAAACCATACTTATAAAATTGGGCTTTTTTACCTCCATCTTCTCATAAGGGTTCACATTATAATTAACGATGATTGCATTATCTTTGACACTATAACTTACCACATCTTCTTTCCGCTTAAAATCAATGCTGTCATCAAAATAAGTCCCTATTCTTGCCAGCTCTACGATATTCTGCTTTGTCAAAAATATTTGATCCAATTCAGCTTTAAAAGAATGCAATTTCCTGTTTACTCCCGCTCCAATATGGACACCTTTTTCTGCCGACAGATATTCCAGCAGGCTTTTTATATCATCCTCATCATTCATTTCACCCGTCTGGATATTCGCCATAGGTGTCCCAGATAGCGCCTGTCCCCTCGTGACAGGATGTAAAGCAAACGGCATGATATACTCTTCCCCTTCCTTTTCGTACTTGTTGAAAAAATAGGAATATGCAACCCCCAGCTCAATCATGCAAAATCTGCTTTCATAATATTCTTTGCTCAAAACCGGAATAAATAAGGCACTGGAATTTAATTCTTCAAAAATGGTTTTAATAAAGTCCTTTCCAACCTTAATGCTCCCATTTTCTGAGGAGCAAAAAACCTCAATCTCACTGCTCACAGATTCCAAAAATTCTGCAAACTTTAATACAACTTCCTTGTTTTTCGTTGCGTGACTGATAAAAATACGCATATTCGGTTTCCCTCTCAAAATTGTTTCCGCTTATTGATATACTGCCAAAAAGCACTCAACTATCTCCTACTAAATCAACTTTTCTTTTTTTAAGGCGTTCTCCCCAGGCTCTTCCCTTCTCACCAAAATTACTGATGATATACTCCCTGCATTGTTTTGTATATGCGTTTTGTTCTTTCACTTTCTGCAGATATTGTGTATTTCTGGCACCAAATACATTTTTCATTTTCGAAAGTCGCTGATGCCTTGTACAGCATTCCTTGTGCTGCTGCATATATTCATTCTTTTTCTGCCCGGTTGCGTTTGCAATCTGCCGATTCAAAAAATTTATCTGTTCACTTAATTTGTCACTTCTTGCTTCCTTTTTTCCCTGCATCAAGGCATACATCTGAAAAACAGAATTGATTGTAGTGCATACGGTGCCAACCGTACCATCCATGAGTAAATGTGCCACCTCCATAACCCGGTCAAACCCATCTTTTTTCTTTTCCGGAAATACATCCAACACCGCCTGTGCGTATGGCATTACATCATAAGCCATGATATTCCCCCTTCTGCTTCAGTAGTTATCCTTATTGTACCAGAAAACAGTGGCTTTTCCCAGCAAAACAGCGGATTTACCAGACCTTGAAAGTGCCGAAAATACAGCAAAAAGCAAGAGTTTTATGTGCATCTTTTTTACGTTGCCTTGATCGCTTTGGGCTGCTCAATATCAATGCCAGACATCAGCCAGTCGAACTCACGCCATGTAAGATTCCGGACCTCAGATTTATTCCTGGCCCACCGGTAAGATCCCTGGGCGGTCAGTCTTTTGTAGATCATAACGATCCCGTCAGGTTCTTTTAAAATAGCTTTGATACGGTCGCATTTACGACCGCAGAAAAGAAAAAGTGCATGGTCGATCTCCATCGAAAACTGTTCCTGGATGATCGCACACAATCCATCAATGGACTTGCGCATATCTGTTCTGCCACAGACGATATAGATCGCATCAACGCTTGAGATGTCCGCTAACATAACGACTCCTTAAGCGTATCCATAAGCATCTTCAGAAGTAACGGTTTGATCTCATTACTCATTCGTATAAGCAATCCGTCTGCTTCGATTTCAATCGTATGTGAATTGTCAAGGTGCATAGGTCTGTTTCCATTATCTGGGATCAGTCCTGTCGGAGAAGACTCCGGTTCTATAGCAATCTGGACTACATCCTGTTTATGGGATGTAAGGTCAAGAGTGCTGGCTTTTCCAACTGGATCCGGTATCTGACAGGCTTTTTTGCGGAGACGGGTAACTGCATTGTAAAAACAGCTGGGAGATATCCCATGCTCATTACACCATGCAGCATCTGTCAGACCGCTTTGTCTGCATTCGGTTACCAGTTCCATCCATTCGTCCAGGGAACGCCCTGGAGCACGTTTCTTACTCATAATGAAACCTCCAAATGTAGTAAATTTCTATCTCCTATCAAGCGGAGTGTAGTAAAAATCTATTTACTATCATTATGAGTTTAAAAACGTAGACAGTAAAGCTACCCAAGATTTAATCGCTTACTAAGAAGCTACAAGAAAAGAGCCATCCACAAGACTTCTCTCTGAAAGTCCTGTGGATGGCTTCTCAATTTTTTAGTTGTTTTCAAAAAGGCCGCTTTCTGCAACCTTCTTCAATGTAGCTATCACAGTATCATACGGCACGGTTTCTTCCAATAGCTGCGTTGTCAGACTATCATAGTCCTGCTTATATGCTTTTTCCTTTATGATTTTTTCAAGTAATTCCGGAACATCAGCTTCCGGCAATGCAGATGGACAAATGACCGATTGTTCGCGAACTGCTCGTACTTCTTTTACCAATTCTTTAAAATTCTCATCCTGTGGAACAAGCGGCAGCAACTTATAAATATCATAGAGGTGGCGAGAATGCTTTGCAACTTTTCCCTGCAAGTAATAATCGCAAACTGCAAAAACCTTGTCCGCCAGTGTTCGATCAATTCCCTGCACTTTCATTTCAAACGGATTTAGATTATATTCTTCAATCACATCTGGGGCTTCCTGCTCCATCATGTCACCAATGTAGCTATGGACAGGCAATAAAACAGTCGGAAAGGATACTGCCGTATAAGACGTCTCCAACAAAACCGCCGCTTTCAGCGCATCACTTGCCATTGGAATGACTGAATCGTATGCGATCACATAACGATTATAGTCACGGCGGCTTCTGGTTTCGTCCAGATTCTCAATCGTCATTCCAAGTTTTTCTGCCGACTCCACGATTGCCTGCTTTATCTTTTTCTTTTGCCCTTGTGACAGCAACGTATCAATCGTAATATCAATATCTTCAGAAAAGCGGCGAATTACTTTATGACACTTGCTCAGTGATGTGCCACCCTTAAAAACGATATACGGCATCTTCTGCGCCAAAAGCCGCAGCAACATCGTAACATAATAATCTTTTTCGATTGCCTGTACCATAACACCAGTCTGCTCATAGGCCAAGTCAATCGCATCCCGGAATTGTTCTCTATCACTGTGCAAGTATGCCATTATAAATCACCCTCGTTTCTACCAAATTTTTGTACAACTTATCCGGGTAATAAGAAAAATACGGTTCCATTTCCGAAAGGCTCAAACTTGCATCACTCATATATTGGTACAACCGTTCCTGCAAAGGCTTTCCCGTAACTTCGGAGTACACATCTACATCTTTCAGCAAATCAAGAAATTGTAGTACCTTATAATTGGATTCTGTCACTGACACTTTCGGCTTACGAACGATCACCCGCGACTTTGCCAGAGATGTTTCCCTGTATTCATTCGTAGCCTTATTTGATACAACTTCATATAACATCGGAACCTGCGTAGTCAGCCCCATCTGGTTAAAGAACATCAAACCACTCACATAGCCGCATCGCTTATCCTTATCTCTTAGATATTTACATTCCAACACTTTTTCTGGTGGAAGCTGTGACCCTGATTTGAAAATCGTTTTTTTCGGCAAGAAGTAAACTCCATTATCAAACCGCTTTACCTTTCCAGCATCCGTGAGTTTTTTTATCTGTTGTCGAAGGTTGGCGCGGCTCATACCTTCAATTTGAAGCTCAGCAAGGAAAATCGGCTCATTCGGTTTGTAGTTTTCTAAAAGATACTCATATAATGTTTCCATACTGCCCTCCATTCACATTTTCGTGTTTTATATTTTCTGTTCTGTTATTATTATACCCGTGATTTTCAAAAATATCAAGACATCTTCGTTTTCCACACAAAAAAAGAGTGGCGGCTCCTTGTTATAGGAACCACCACCCCCTGAGGTTTCGTTTGTCCACACGGCATTCGTTTCTCATGGACTTCTTCTCCGGGTGTCAAAATCCCGGCTCTGTCCGAGCTTCCTCAATTCTATTACTCTACAGTAACGCTCTTCGCCAGATTTCTCGGCTTGTCTACGTCCAGACCTTTTGCAACAGATACATAGTAGCCCAACAGCTGCAGCGAGATCACAGCCAGACTGCCGACAAAATGCTCGTCCACCTTCGGCACATAGACTGTGAAGTTCACCTGATCTTCCGTCTCATACTTTCCGTAAGTAGTCAGGCCCATCAGGTATGCACCACGGCTCTTGCATTCCAGCATGTTGCTGATGGTTTTTTCGTACAGCTCACTCTGGGTAAGAACGCCGATGACCAATGTTCCCTGCTCAATCAGGCTGATGGTACCATGCTTCAGCTCACCCGCAGCGTAGGCCTCGGAGTGGATGTAGCTGTTTTCTGCATCTTTTCCGGGATGGTCAGCAGCTCGGAGATATAATAGCTGTACTGTTCTTCGGTGATTTTTTCTCTGACCTTTGCAAACTGAACGGCCAGACAGTACATTGCTGCCAACTGTGCGCTGTATGCCTTTGTTGTAGCAACAGAGATTTCCGGACCGGCAAGCGTGTAGAACACCTTGCCCGCTTCACGGGCAATGCTGCTTCCGACCACATTGACAAAGGCCAGTGTCATAATGCCTTCTTCTTTTGCAAGACGGAGAGCCACCAGCGTATCGGCGGTTTCACCGGATTGGCTGATAAGGATCACAAGTGCTTTCTGATTGGTCGGCATCTTTCGATAACTCTTGGTCCATAAGTTGCTCCTTTCCCAGTCACTTTAGATACTTGTAAATCGGCTAGACGGTGACGCTGTATATTTTCCCAACGCTTTTATTTTTAATCAGCTTTCCTTCGTTTTCTTGTATAATCTTTGTAGCATGATCAGCGATTGTTTCTCTTAAGTTCCCACTATTAGTATCAATACCCAAAGAAATTATTTCTTCCGCTGTTGCAAAGCGATAGCTTTCCGAAGGCTGTCCCATCAAATTTCTCAAATCGTTTTCTTGCTCTGGTGTCGGAAGCAATTCTATGATATCAGCAAGGAGAAGTTCATAACATTGAAAATGTTCTCCCCAATGAAGTTCTGTTATATGTCTACCACAATAGCGATACAATATACGGTTCCAATTCACAATATTTTTGTCAATCAGTTCTTCTTTGAATTCTCGACTCAGATTATCAATACGCTCACGATTTGCTCCACGATCAAACCGTTTCATAAATTTTCGCAAATACTTATTTTCAATTCTGAGACGATAATCATCTCGTGACGACTCGTCAATTGAAATCTTGTCATCATCCTTAACTTGATAACGGTTCTTTAGCTCAATTTTCTCATTTCCCGCAAGCTTGTATACGCCTCCGACTGGCTGATACTTTTCCGTACCTCGTTCGTTTTTCACCAGTAAATACTTGTTGCCAACTTTAATTCTATAAAGATAGGCAAATGAAATGCGGACGAGCGTATCATTTTTAATAAAGTCCCCGCGTTTCAACTTTCTCTGAGAGGTTTTCCAATTTGTAGTGTCTGTGAGATCTTGTAGAGATTTCCAAAAAGCAGGCAACGAAAAACCAAGTGCTATTCCAGACAAACTACTTCCGGCAGGCCAATTATTGCGTTCAAACAATATTATTACTCCTGCCAAGATTAACGATAATCCTCCAAGTACAACTACTTTGAGAATCTTCACAAAATCACCTCCTGGCTATTGGAATCTCAATCCTTTTTCTTGCCATACACGAGCCATCTTTTACAATATAGCATTCAATATAGTGATTGCCAAAGAAAGAAGTATGTTCCACTATCGTGCGTCCGCGCTCCTCAATTTGGCCTCTTATTTGATTTTTTCTTTCCGCTTCAGGACCTACGTTTTTAACCTTCCAGAGTATTTTATACGGCCATGGACAATCGGTATACTCCATTTCACATCGAATTTCAAAATTATGTGGCAAATAATGTTGCCACATCGATAGGAACTCCCTTATCGGCTTTGGTCTCCACCCATCACCCGAAACCTTGCAAGATACATCACATTGATACACCAATCGCATCGGATACATTTCTTCAATATACTGTTCTCCATCAAAAAAATCACATACAGATTTAGACACAGAAGCGACGGCATAGCTTTCTGCCATCGTCACCTGCTCGCCCCAGTAATCATGGTTAAAGAAGCCATACCATGCCTGAATCGCATCATCCTTTGTGCAGTCCTCACTAAATAAGACTTCCAAATCCTCCAGTTTGCTTTTTAGACGGTTTTTCCAGTTTGTCATTCTTTGATGATCGATATTTCTTGGTGTCAAATCACGACCGTCATCTACTGGCGCTATAACCGATGTACTTGTTTCAAGGCGATTTACAATTTCCTGCATCGTATAATAAAACTGTTCGTCTGTCCGTTCGTATGATTGCTGTAATTTTTCATCGCATAGCACTGTTTGAAGCAATCCACTCGGCATGTTTTTCCACGATTTTCTCGATTTGCAAAACATCTTTGATAGCCGAATTATTTTCCTTAACTTTCCATTTGAATCATCATTTTGTGACTTAAACCAATCGGTTAACCCCTTGAGTTCTCTCTCAGACCAATCCGAGCCTGCGTGTTCATAAATCCAGCACTCATTTTCAGAATCATAATGCCGTCTGTAAACAGCAAAATCAATATGATATCCATCTGCGTATTTAATTCTAACACAGCTTGTTTTTATTTCTGGCTCAGCGTTAAATTGTTTTGTTTTTCGTTTTAGTGCATTTGCCACTAAGTTTCTTGTAGCTTGTGCCCCTTTATCTCCCAACACATTTTTGTCAAAGACCACAGCAACATCAATGTCATAATCCCCATCCTCATTCTGAACAACAGTTGACATTGCCACGCTCCCCTGTACGCAAGTCTCGGCAATAGTATATGATGTATTATTTTCGATGTTATATTCTTTTAAACCATCCTTGAGGCGCTGAACATTAAGATCCTTTTTGTTATGTAAGTTATTCTGTTCATCCTGTGACAGAACAACATATGATGTATAAAAAGTATTGAACTTTGATGACAGATCATACATTATTTTCTTTTCCTCCTCGGCTCGTTTTTACATTCTTGCTCACAGGAACAGTCTTCAGAGGAAGCTTTTTCATACCTCTATGCCGCTATATTAAAGTGATGATACATCCTTATTCCCCTGCCCCAACAGTTCGTCGATGAAGATTGGAATCAGATACTCCGCTTTCAAAAATTTCCCAAAACAAGCTTGTTTGTCATAGGAATTTTTCTTACAATATTTTTTGAAATCACTACCGGAAATATAATTCCAGCCACGAAACTAATCAGAAAACACAGATAACCATTCACACCCAATTTATTCATTAAAACAACTCTCACACAGACTTGAAATATATTGGCCATAATATAAATATCCATGCTGTATTTTCCAAGTTCCTTCAAAAGTTTATTCATCTCCAATATATGAGAAGCCCCATATACTACCATTATCCCTAATATTGCCGTCAAAATTTTAAATATATTTTTTCCGTCAATATTCATACACATATTAAGAGCAATCAGTATCCCCCCGATGATAATCAGCGGTTGGTAATTATCAAAATGGACTTTACCAGAAACCACGGGCAAGTTCTTCCTGAATAATGCACCTAAAATATAGAACAGTGTTTCAAACATAAAATTTCTCAAAAACGCATTATCGACAAATACCGATGAAACCGCCATTATCAATGAGAGAAGAAAAGTAATGTGTAAAGAGAATTTTCCAGCATTACTCATCACGCAGAGAAACACAGCATCAAGAAATAGAACATATAGTGTCCATAGTTGGCTATTTGGATTATCTCCACATAAGAAACCCATCACAATATGCCGCATATCAATTTTTTTCGTTACATAGTCAGCCATAAAAAGCTTTATGGGTATGTAACATATTCCAACAAAAAGGTACGGAATCATCAGCCTTTTAAATCTTTCTAGAATATATGCTTCTTTTTCATGCAATTGCCGTTTCTGAAGAGCTTTTATCCCGCAAAATCCCGAGAGAAAAAAGAACAATGGCATATGAAAGCTGTATATAATCTGAAAGATTTTTCCGAAGATGGGAGCATTTGGCATCGTATCTGCTATTGCATGGCCAAGTACCACGAAAATAATCCCCAGCCCCTTTGCCGCATCAACCCAATCGTAATGTAATGCCTTTTCTCGCATAAAAACTTCCTAACCTCCTCACACTGAATCACTGATTAGACTTCTTCAGCTTTTTCAATATAGGGCTGCATACCATATTTAGTAATTCGATGAGCATTTCATACCGAAACGCCAACAACACCACCGCATATACTCCAAAGAACACCAGCGCCGTGATGAACAATGTAGCAAATGTGCCAACATGGAGTATTGAAAAAATCAAATAATATCCTGCTGTTCCCAATATCGTTGCAATCACAACCTGCACTGTTCCCTTGGTCGAAATTGCTCCTCGGATATAATTTCGTGTAAAAAAGACCTGCGCGAAGAATTGTGTAAGCTCAGCAAACAGTGTTCCTATTGCCGCACCATTTGCACCCATTTGTGGAATTAAAATGACGTTCAGAATTATATCGACAACCGCGCCACAAGTGACAGAAATTGCAAACTTCCATTCTCCTCCAGTTGGTATCAGTATTTGCATTCCCGTTATATTAGAGAGGCTTGAAATTAGCATTATCGGCATTAGGATTCTCATCGGTTTTGCCGCATCTGCATATTCCGCTCCTGACAGAAAAACAACAGATGGTTTTGCTGCAAGAATAAAATACACCATCATCGGCACAGCTATCATAATAATTGTGCAATAAGATTTCTTTAGCAGTCTTTTGAACTCATTCCAATTTTCGCTCGCGATATAAAACGAAAGTCTTGGTAGCAACACCGTTCCTACCGATGTAATAAGGGTCGTTAGTACTGTCCGGATTTTTACCGCAGCCGAGTAAATTCCAACTTGGAAGTCTCCACACATAAAGCCAAGCATTACACTATCCAAACTAGAGTATACATTAACCGCTAAATATGTCGCAAACATCGCCAATGTTGGCTTGATATGCTGCTTGCAGTCATAGTCCCCATACCATTTATATGTAATAAAGTTTCGTGAGTAGATGATGTTAAGTATATTACCACCAACGTTTGCAAATACTGTTATTACTGCATATTTATAGCTGTCTGCCGGACTATGAACAAACAAAAACATCAACACCACGCCTATGAATTTAAATGCAATGGATCTTCTTGTAATATAGTCATATCGTTCAATCGCCGAATACAGCCAGTTCATACCGACTACATTCAAAATCATGTTCCAGCTATAAATAAACAGAAGCTTCCACTCTTGGTGATATCTCGGCACCACAAAAATGGCAATCACCAGCGCAATACAGGCAATCGTTGTTGTGACCGCATTGATCAGCAAAAGCTCATGCACTGTCTTTGATAATTTTGTTCTATCTTCTCTAACCCTGGCACATGCCTTTATGCCATATGTCGAAAGACCCAAAGTTGCAAAAAGAGAAAAATAAGTCAGTGATGCTGAAGCAAAATTCAGCTTTCCGTTAGTCTCTACGCCCAACACGCGGGAAATATATGGGAATGTAATCAGCGGAAATATTATATTAGCTACTGATAGTATGCCATTGACGATAGCGTTATATTTAATGGATTTCATCATTTTGGTCCTCTTATTGCAATTAGCGTTGCATTGCTTTAACAGAATAGTAAATATCTGCTGCGCAAAGCCTCAGCCCTCTAAACATCCCACCTGCAAATTCAATATATAACACAAGATCACACAATTGACCGCATATGGTTCCTTTTTTTAGACAATTTAAACGATCATTTTGAAGCGTTTCAACATCTAACAATCTTTTATAGATAAAATCCCTGATGATGCCATCGTTTACAATTGCGCCGTTTAAATCAGAATAGAATAGCTGCAATTTCTCTATTTGTCTAACTCTGGAATTTTCTTTTTGCATTGAAGTATTATGCCCATGAATTCTATAACTTAAGCCAACATATGGAATTTTATACAATCCATCGACAGACGCCGCCACAATCGAAATCAATGTATCGTGAGAACCCGCTGTAGCCTTTAACCGGTTTTGTTCAATTATATTCAGCAACTTTCGCCTGAATCCCAATGTACAACCCAATATATTTGATGTATATAAAATATTCTTTAGTTTGATTTTTGTCACTCTATCCACATTGAAATATTGCCGATTTTTCACTGGGAAATCATCCTGGTCTATGCATTTTATATTACAAGAGACCGCCATTGCACTTGGATGACTTTCAAGAAATGACATATTTTCTTTAATTTTATCCACTTCCCATATGTCATCCTGGTCGCAAAAAAACACCACATCAGATTTCGTCTGAAATGCTAAATCTATAAAATTCTTGTAAAAGCCCTTATTTTTATCATTACAGATCAGCCGCCAGTTCAAGCCATATTTTTTTATATAGCTTGTAATTATCAAAACTGTGTTATCTTCTGATCCATCATCGCCAATAACTACCTCGTCCGGATTGCGGCTTTGATTTCTTATTGAGTCTAGCTGTTTCTCCAAGAATTTTTTTCCATTATACGTTGAGAGTACCACACTGCAGCTTAATTTTCCCATCATTATACCGTTCATCCTTTTGATTCCTTCATCCAAACGTTTATCCATCCACTCAACAGTGCCCAAGTCAAAAAAGCCCCTTGTTGTATAGGACCTCTGACCACATAGGTATTCGCCACTGCAGCAACTGAAATCGCCACCAAAATATTGGAATACACCTTATCTACTCTATGTTTGGACATGTACAATCCCTTTTTGACATTTCCCACAAAGAGCCACAGCAGTGCGGCCAGCCCAATTATACCACCCTTTATAAGCATTGTATAAAATCCATTGTGTAGCAACGGCATTTCGTTTCCTTCAAGAACACCAGCCCATGAATATGGCACATACTGAATGTCCACGCCTTTTCCCATACCTTCTCCAAAAAGCTGTAAGATTACCCCTTCACTTTTCCATTGTTCCTTGGCTGATTGGATTTCATACGCTCTCCAGTTATTCATCGCACTTCCAACAGATGTAATTTTCTGCGACGAGTCCACCTCATCAAAGGAATTCAAAACCTTATCCATCAGCGGAGATTTTAAGCTGCTTGGCATTATATAAAAAAACACCACAAGCGCGACCATTATTGAAAAGAACAGCTTAACAACCTTATTTATCTTTGCCTGATCTTCTGCCTCTCTTCCCTCCAAAAATAGCAACACCGTAAAAATAATTATCGGCTGGAGAATCGAAATGCGCCCTAAAGACAAAACTACATTGATCGTCATTAACGCTAATATCATGCGGTCTATTTTTTTCCCCACATAAACTTCCCTGTGTAAAAAGACGCATATAGCTGAAATCGGCAAAATGAACCCAAGATCGTAAACGTTAAGACCAAATACTGACCGCAAATTGTTAAAGTCCAATGAGCCTTTTCCAATAAAAAACACAAAATTCTTTAATGTTATAAATGTTCCATAAAGAAAAATCGTCTTTTTAATATCCTTTTCCGGATTCTGTGCTGACTCACTCGCTCCAATAAAAATCCACAAAACCGTTGGCAAAATGTAATATAAATCACGAATCACATTTCTTGTTGTGTACAGACAGAATCCAACAAATGTCGTATACGCAATAACGCAAACATATAATTTTAATCCCGGAACTCTTGGAAAAACAACCTTTCCCTTCAATTTTATTACAAGAAGAAAATAGTAACAAATTGAAAGAATGAAAGACTGTGTCGGCGACAAAAAAGTTCCTACCATCATTATAAGCAACATTTCTTTACATATCTTTTGATTGCATTTTGCCATCATATCTCCTCATTTTCAAGCACTGCGCAAAAGTATCTTTTCCCTTCAGAACCATCAGCGGGAGCAAAATTCCACATAAAAAGTAAATAATTTTCATCTTCACTTACGCCGTACAGCTCTAACCAATTTATGTTTCTTCCCTGAAAAAGAATTTGAAGCATATTGCCAACTTTAAAACCCAAATATTGTGTTCCCAATACAAACATTGTGTGCTGCCCAATATAGACAAAACATCTTTTTAGTTTGCTTGTGTACTTATCAACAAGCTGTACCATATCCAACGTCAGAATAATTCCTGCACACCCGGCTGGAAGGATAATCCACGAAAATCGTGGCCAATCTGCCCCCCCGAATTCCAATTATTAATATACCTATTGACAAAGCGGCCGTAATCACCGTTTCTTTTTTGTTCTCTGCATTTCCCTTTTGCGGTTCCAGATAGGTATGTGTCATATACCCAAGATGATACCAAAAAAGCAACACAAGCGCTCTATTCAGCATTCTTGGCAAATCAATCGTTGAAAAGCCGAGCAGCATTAAGCAGACGCATACAATTGTCACCGATATATTGGCTTTGTTTTCATCTGTCACGCATTTATTTATGCCAAAGCGAATGCAGGCGTATAAAATCGTAAATTCCAGCATCGCAATCAAATACCACATCGGTCCCGGAAGGCTTTCTCCGCCACCCATTGTCGTAATTGCGATGATTTGATATACAAAGTCTTTTCCATTGTAATATTTCTGATTACTAAGCTCCCCATAAATATGAATTTTATAAAGCAAATTATGCATCATCAAAAAAGCAAAATTATATATAAGAAAAGGAACATAGCATCCCTTAATTTTCTTTTTTGTATAATTTCAAGCTTGATTTAATTCCGTATTATATTTTTCGCGGTATAACAATCCGGACAGAAATGCAAACAGCGGCATGTGAAACTGTGTCCATACACCACTGAGTATTTGAGCATGAAACAGAACAACAATTGTCATTCCCAATCCCTTTGCAATATCCAGCTGTGCGTTTCTCTCCTTCATCATTTCATCTGCTTCTCCCATAATTTATACTGCAGGTTTCTTGAAAACGTTGCTATTTTTATCTGAAAAGAATTATAACCACTGTACTTTTGAATATAATACAATCTACTTTTCAAGAAAACCTGCATTTTACTTGCGCTATTTCCCGGCTTTTTATGGTTATAATGTTCATGGTTGGCCGTTACTTCATGAATATAAAGTTCTTTGTATCCGTTATTCACCACACTCTTTGCAAGAATCGGTTCCTCACAGTACATAAAAACAGTTTCATCCAAATAGTTTGCCTTTTCTACATATTCTCTGGAGATAAAAAAGCAGCATCCGCTTACTTTCTCACAATATCCCGTCTTATCCTCAGCGCGGTAGCCATCCCACATACCAAGTTTTTGTTTTACCATCTCCAATGGCCAAAAGATCTCCTCAAATGGTGTTACTTCTCTCATTGGGTTCTGCTTTTCTCCCGATGGCAGTCTGGTGTCTGTTCCCACAACAGCTGCATCTGGCCATTTTTCAATTTGTGCCATCACATAAGAAACATATTCTGGATCTCTTAGTTCGACATCTGGATTGATGACAATCATCCAGTCAGCATTACACTTGACAGCCTCACGAAGCCCTACGTTATTACCCGCAGAGAATCCTCGATTCTCATTATTGAAAATTAGTTGAACACCTGTCGCACGTTCAATATTTTTCAGTGCAACTTTCTCATTAGGATCAGGAGATGCGTTATCCACGATAATGGTGGTCAAATTCTGATATGTCTGCTTTTGAAGATACGCTACACATTTTTGACAATCGCCGCTTGAATTATAATTCAATATGACTGCTGTAACTTTTTTCTTTCCCATAAATGTTCCCTTACTTTTTGGTGTCGCCCTTCATGCTTCTTTTTACAAAATAATGACGCAGTTCGATAAATCGAATCATTAGCCAATACACAAAGAATGGACAATTATAATAAATCCAGTTCTGAATTTTACAATTTTTTGAAAACGGCTTATCTACAATCACTCCAGCCCACGGTGTATTTTCAAGATAGTCCAAATAATACTGTTTCAATGGGTGCGTACACCCATTGCACCAAGGACGATTATATAGTTCCCCAGTATAGTGAATCACAATAGGGGCCGCTTTTGCCGTATTAATTTCATCTTGCGTGTAGTACGTCCGAATCCTAAATAAGCTCTTAATCTGTTTTACTGAATACATAAACATCGGGTTTATCACATTATACGCTGGTGAAAGCACTTCAGTTTTGCACAACTTATTAATCGTCCCCTGATCGACAAAAGGTGGATTTCCATTCCATTTTGTAATATACTCTATAAACTTATTTTCCATACCAGATTTTCTCCAGCTCTCCAAGTTAATTACAATTACACCACCGCAATTAATATATCGATATGTTTTATCCTTTCCAATTGCTCGGACAAAATATGGGTTTACTGTATCTTGAACGCCCCATACACTTGCATCCTTCATATCGAAAGTAAGTAGCTGTTTAAGTGACCCTGTACATACTGTGTCACAATCAAAGCACAGCATTCGGTCTACTTCTGAAATTCTTCCTAAAAAAAGTTTTCCGTATGTGCTTCGATTAAAATCAGTTTTGGTTTTTAAATTTTTTGATATTTCAAATAAATCCACAAAAATGATTTTTCGCTCACCGTCAATCTCGAATTTTTGTGCAATTTCATTCAGCATATCCTTATAAATTTGACTAATATTGTTATCAATAAAATAAATGTAAATTTCCTCTATATCTCTATTGTTATAAAAAATAGAATATGTACAAACACCCGCATGTTGAATATACGCATCATCACACGAAAAAGCGCAATTCATTCTCATAACCTATTCTTCCTTTCTTTATCCAAATCATCTACAATACATAATTCAATCAAACGAATCCATACCTGACAGGATCTTTCATTCTCAGTCATTTTTTCACCCATTCGTTTATAATAGAACGCAATTATATATAGCAGATAATGTATGTATGCAAACTTGATATCCTTCACAAACAACAATAGCTGCTCCGCATAATTCATTACGTTTTGAAAAATTTCTTCTGCCCTCATATTCTTGGCGAGAATTCCCACCTGTGTAATATAATGAAATGCATCCATAGCTACTGGAAAATCTTTCTGCGCGTATTCAAAATCAAATACAAACAAATCACTTTTCTTATAGCATACATTCCATGGTGTGAAATCTCCATGATAAAAACTGACTGCTAGTTTATGTTCGCCATAATAGCGTTCCATGTTTTCCATACATTCTAATAACATATCCTTGCACTTCCAGTTTGTTTCACTCACCGTCATACCAAAAGAACGAACTACTTTTCTATAAGATGAGGACAAAAAATCAATTTCTTTCTCTGTCACACTCTTAATCTGTTTCAAAAAATCCCAATGTTCTTTCTCCAGCGTGTATATTGTTTGCTCCCCACCTTTGCGATTTGTCGACTGTATAAAGCCACCGATCTGCCCTATTTTACCAGACCATAAAACCTTTGGTATGCCACAAATTCCATTATTTTCTAAATATAACAATATGTTCACTTCTTTATTAAAAGAGTCCAGAACTATTTGTTCCAATCCAAATTTCGCATATCCAAAGATCCTACAACCCTTGAAAATTTGAATAATAACTTTTCTATTCTGCACATATTCTGTGTTACCCAAATATATTGACAGAAGATATTCTGGCGAAACCTCGTCGAGAATTTCTTTCACATTCTGTTTTAAAGACAAACCAACTTTCTCGATTGCGAGTAATTTCTGGATAATCGGCATTTTAATTATCCATGGCAAAATTGTCTTTAAAAGAACACCTTTTCGTGAACCAGTACCATAGATTTCCAGCCCTTCGCGTACATCTATTGAAGGCAGTAGCCAAACCTTATTGTCACTACCACTTAAAATATAGTAGTAACTTCCTTTCTCATTAATCTCTACTATAGCTTCTAAAATAGTCGCTGTTTCTTGTATCATTTTCTTCTATCACTTTCAGTAACACGTCGTATTTCTTTATAAATTTCTGCGCCCTTATTTTCCCAAACATACGCATTTTTTACACGCATTGCCTCTCGACTCATCGATTCTCTAGTTTCAGTATCAGACATCTTCAAAATTGCTTCACAGAGGTTATTGATAGTTTCAGCTCGTCCAAGCTGAGGAATAATAATTGAGTAGGAATCTTTAAAGTATCTAGTGTATCCACCTGTTTCAATGCCAATCAACGGTTTCCCAAATGAAAGTGCATCAAATGCCGCTGTAACAGCTCCTTCCTTTAGGCAAGAATTAACCACCACGTCACATGTTGCCATTTTTTTATAGTATTGCTCAATCGGAATTTTACCCGCAAATGTAACATAATCTTCAATACCCAGCTTTTTTATAATTTTCTGTAATCTTACCTTATCTTTTCCGTCACCAATAACTTCTAATCTGATTTTTTTGTTTGTCCGAAGTGCCATTCCAAACGCTTCAAGTAGAACATCGAATCCACGCCATGGATCAAATCTCCCTACAACAATATATCTTACATCTTTATGTATAATTTCTTCCGGTACTATCTGGTGTTGCTCAACAGCAACATCAGTAAACAGCATTGCCTTATTTCTGTACTTATCGTTGATTGCCTCATACATAGAGTTTGATTTGCAGAAAATCAAGTCTGCACTTTTACAACGTTTTTGGAATCCGATATTCAAAGGCAGAAGTTTAACCATCGTGCGTCGTACCCATTCTATCAGCCTTGACCTTGTCGGATAATAGTGTGTATACTCACTAGGAATACTATCAACTCCGCCTGTCGGTCCCCACACAAACGTTTGTTTCATACCATAACCGCTTGCAGGCCAAAGGGAATTTCCATATGTCAAAAGATGATAAATATGAATATCATTTTCCTGCATTGTTTTCTTAATAATTCTATTCGTCAATCTCTGCCATAGCACATAATAGGTTCTCACTCCTCGGAGCCCTTTTTTCCAAAATCTCAAAATCCTCGGAAGATCGTAATAAACGTAATGGATATCATATTGAATTGGAGATTCTTTCATCCAATTTTCAATATTTTCCTGATTGCTCTTTCTCGTAAGTACCCAAACTTCAAAGTATTTGCTCATTTCCAGTGTCCAGTGCCAACCGACACCAATTTCTGTGCCCATATTAGGCTCACAAGCATACGCCGATACAAAGATTTTTAATTTATCCTCACACATTCCCATCTTATTCCTCTTATTAGATTTTTTCAGTATACTTGTTTAATATATAATGGATTGCCTGCTTTGCCATCTCTTCCGGTTTTTGCTCAGCATCTATCATCACAAACCGCTTTTTATTGCTTTCCGCAACTTTTTTGTACATTCCAGATTGCCTTTCTATTTCTTCAAGCGGCAATTCCTGCTTTCTCGCATAAACTGTTTCAGGTTTAGCATTCAACACAAATACAATACCCGGCTGCGGTGTCAATTTTACAAAAAAAGTACGAGCACTCTCAGGTAGATTCAATTTTGTTCTTCTGGGATCAACGATGAAATCATAGCTGTACCGGTCAAATACCGAATATCGATCATAATGCACATCGCTTCTAACACATTTTTGCCAGCCAATAATATAATCCAATGTATAGTAGGAGATTCGGATCAAGCTGCTAAACGGTTTTGCAGGTTTTGAGCGATGAGGATTCGTAAAATCGGTGTCCTGCTTCATTACACCCGTTTTTTCGCCAACCGCCCCCAAATTAGGGAGTATGGAAGGTCTAAAATGATACACATGGAATCTGTTGTCATTTTCATCATTAACATAATAAAAATTCAGTTCTTTTAGAAGTGCCTCTAAAAAAGTTGTTTTTCCTGTACCATCCGGTGCCATAACCGCAAAGGTCTTTGCATACTTTTTATAGTTGAAGATAATTCTACTAACTTTCTGCCACAAGAACTCTGCCGAATATCGGATCGTACTCCATGGTCTTATCTTGAATGTGTATTTTTTTAAAGCCTTTGTAAATTCCGGTTCCAACTCCACTACAGCATCGAAGTCTTTTCGGGCAATTAGATCATTCAGTTTAATTCCCAACCCATCTCCAGCTATTTTTAAAAGAATGTCATGAAATTCTTCTGGATACTCCTGCTGCGCTTTAAAAATATCTGCCTGATATGCGTGTTTAAGTTTAGCATGATGATAGCCGAAGATTTTATAAACCAATAACATAATGCCATTCATCAAATCATCCAGAACGTTCATGCCGTTATATGGAATAACATGCTGATACAGTTCGTCAAACGTGAAAACTTCATATCCTTTTGAGATATATCCCTCTATCAAATCTATGTGAATAGAAAATTGTGTAGCCAGTTCCATTCCCAAATAACAATGGGCGTGACCATATGTCACCGAATAAAAATACTTCAATCCAAATTCGGAAAAAGTTTCCTTCAATAACTTGCATGCCTTTTTTTCTTGACCCACCTCGACCATTATATCAACGTCTTTCGATGGATTTGCATTTGGCAAGCCCTCATAACCACGCAATATAAACCATCTGATACCATTATTCGATAGTTGTTCTAAAAAACACAACAAAATTTTTCCATGTCTCTCGTCCCACTGAATCTTCATTTTCCCACTCCATTTTAATTATCTTATCATATTACGAATCTTGATTTCAATTTTCCTAATGCGCTCTTTTCCAACGCATTTAATTCCAATTGCTCGAAGTTGTCTTAAAATTGGCCGCGCAACTTCAATCCAAAATTTATTATTTCCACGTTTTCTTTCGCGTTCGGAAAGCCAACTATTCGAACACATATGTATTGCAACTGTATTTTCCGTCACTTGAAAATCAGTTTCATTCATCTTTTTGGGATAAAACACTTCTCTGTTATAGATGTGATATCCATCAACCTGCTGTTCTGCTCCCCCCAAAATCAATCCGTTATCTTTTAGAATATCTGTGAGGATCGAAACATTTGCAATATTATCAAAACTTCCGTCAGCTTGTACAAAATCATGGGTTTCATAATATTCGAGCAGTTTTTTTATGATTTTATCATGTTTTTGACAGCCAATCACAGCTGTTCCCACAAATGCCTTTCTTTCAAATCCTGCAACTGCGTCAAAATTTTCGAGCAGCTCCTGAAAATCTTTTAATACTTTAACATCTGTGTCTAAATATAAGCCGCCATATTCATAAAGTATTTTTGCTCTTGCATAGTCACTTACAAAGGCATATTTCTTATTCTCATATGCTTGTTTTGCAAAGTTGCAATCTTGATAATTGAAATTTTCTTCATTCCACAGTTGAAATTCATAGTCCGGAAAATAAGTTTTCCAGCTTTCAATACAGCTTTTTTCCTTTTGAGGTATCTCTCCATTTCCAAACCAACAGTAATGGATTATTTTTCTTATACCCATATCTAAATTTCCTTTCCCTGCACAATCATCAGCCGTAACTTTTTAAGGCAAATCGAGTACAATAACGACATCACCATAGAGATGCAGACAATCCCACCGATCTTACAAATCACATTTAAATTAGGACAAATCTTTTCTCCTAGTGTCCATATAATCTGCTGAACAACAATGTGTATAAAATAAATAGACTCTGTATGCCTTGCAAGTCCGTAAGTATCTAGTTTTAAATCTAAAGTAGAAAAAAACACAAAGCAAAACAATGAAGCAATCATTACTATTGGACATAGTGGATCTGTAGGCAAAACACCCCATATATTTTTTGTTTCCACAATTTGTCCAATACAAGATATTGTAATAAACACCATCCAAAGGACAAAAGACCCTGTCGCAATATATTTTCTATTTTTTATTTTTTCCAAATTTAATTGTCTCACATAATTTCCAAACAAGAAATATCCTATAAATGGTATAAATTTAATCGGCCAAATCAATTGAAATGATCTTTGTATCATATATCCTGTAATCAAAATCATAACAATACTTCCAAGTTTTTCCCCCCCACTCTTTTATCTTCCATATCACAGGTGTTGCAAGATATAATCCTATACACATATACATATACCACATATGAGGATATGGGTATCCGCATATTGTCAATTCTATAATCCTTTTATAACTCGCCTCTGTTAAACCCATCCAATATGTAAAACAGCTAAAAGCCACAAAAAATACTGTGTACAATATTGTTGGAACTACTATTTTTTCATACGTTTTTTTGACAGCAAATTTATAGTCCCTCCACCGTTCATCAGACAAAAGAAAAGCACCACTAAGCATAACAAAACACGGAACTGCTGTTCGAGTCATTCCTTGACAAACAACACCTACTACACGCTCAGTATTTTTTTCAGAGGACACAAAAAATGCACCCGCATGAAGTAAAACAATCATTATACAATTAACTACTCTTAACAAGTCATAATTTTTTTCTCGCATTATTTGTAATCTTTCTTTGCAATATATATACAACTTCCGACAGTGTCAGAGTGACAATAATAACGATAACTGGTCTACACCACTCATATACCACTCCTTGAACATTAAATATATCTTCATAACAATACAAAAGTTGCAATATTAGAGGATGTATGAGATACACATTAAGCGTCAGGTTTTCGCCGATAAATTCCAAGCAATGATCAAGTGTATATGACTCATTCTTAATCGCAAAAGCGAAAATCGAAATCGCCGCTATTATAACTCCAACATACAGATCATAGCCTCCTGTAAATCTCTCAACACATCCAATACCTATACCCCCCCCGTTAAAATCAACAACTTTGAGTTTTCAATAGAGTCAATTCGTTTTTTATTCTGCGAACAGTATGCACCAATCAGAAAGAAAGGCAATCCATCAAATAGATAATTTCTTGAATACCAAACTGGAATAGCCATTCCTCGCGAAATGATAAAATATCCTACAAATAGTGGAATTATAAATTTACATGCCTTTTCTATCAACCGTTTACAATAAAGGAAATAAACAATTCCATAGCAAAATACCAATGCAGGTAAAAACCATCCACCTATACCAATCAACGTCCTATTCCAAACAATTGCATCTTTTATATTTTGTGGATTTATCAATATAGATATCATTTGCGAAATCGTTTCTTGGTGGAACAGCCAACATTTCACAATTACATCATAGCAAATATTCAGAACATAATATACTATAACCAGTTTCAACGTGCGAAGTACTTTTGTTTTCAATTTTTTCTTTGCTTTATCTTGATCCTGATAAATTGAAAAAAAACCTGATATCATAAAAAACAAAGGCACTCCGACTCTTGCAACAATATTTATTATTGATCCAATAATAGTTGGAAATTCACAGTGCAAGATGATTACCAATATACATGCCAATGCCTTTTCACAGTTTAGCATTTTATTTTGGTATTTAACTGTTGTTTCATTCATTTGTTGTAAATCTCCCATCTACGGTTGTCCAATTCTTTAGCAATTGCTTCCCAGTCAAAATTCATAATACAGTCATTAATTTTTCTTAGTCTTTTTCTTTCTTTGATTAGAGTTAAAATAGTATCATGCGTCATCTGATCGTCACATACAATAAACCCACATTTGCCCATTGTAAGAAGATCGGATGCTCCAACTTTGTTTGTAACCATAACCGGAACTCCATAGCTCAATGCTTCGAGTACCGTAAACCCAAAGGTTTCATACCACTGGCTCGGAGCAATTAACAAATCTGTATTATCGAAAATTTCTTCCAGTTGGCTGTACGGATACCCCTCTTGTTTATGCGTAATATACTCTCTTTCTACATTTGTATTTGTGTAGATATGTAATTCAAACTTTCCAGGAACTTCCTTCCAAAGATCATCCAGTGCTCCAATTAGGAATTGAAAACCTTTGAAAGGTTTTGCTGGCCCCAAATACGTTATGCGTAAAGTCGCATGGTCAAAGTTCTTTCTTTTACGGTGATCCTTTATATCCCTGTGTGTGATTGAAATCACTGCACTATTTTGTGGATGAAAATAACGATTATATACCATTTCCGTTACTGAACTATTAAAATGGATGAAATCCACCATTTTCAACATTGATATATAATATTCTCGTAGTTTTTCATAATTTTGTGCCACATTGGTATTTTCTGTACCAGCAGCTGTTTCTATTTCAGTCTCTTCAAAAAAGTTCTTCCTATGTCGGCTTCGAAGCAATTTTATTATACTGGTGTTTTTTAATCTTCTATAAATATGCGACTGCAATACTGTAATTTTTTTCAGGCTTAACGCTGATCGATTGCAGCCCACACAGTCCATACAACCATGATCATCATCACAGGGCTTTCCATTATGAAATAACGTCACTTTAGGGCAAATCCCAAAATAATCGTGTGTCGTAAAAATTGTTTTAATCTTTAGTTGTTTTGCTGCATCTAGAAATTCTTTATGTAATCCCATCAAAGTATGAACATGAATTGCATCGGGCATATACATTCTTAGAAAATTGAGGTACACAGATTCATTCACACGTTTTGTATATGCTTCAATCTCAAGAATTCCCTCATCAAGTGAAACTGGCAACGGGTCTATCAATTCAAAATTTCTTATTCCGTTCCAATGATTTCTCTCCTTGATTTTCGTCTTTTTTAATATGAAGTGTATTTCACCTGGCCACAACAATGCCACTTCATTGCCCTGTTCCTTCTGTGTCAGCATTAAATCTGTACAATATTTTGTAAGCCCACCTGTACGGTATGGTGGAAATCCTAACGCATAATGTAATATTTTCATACCTTTTCCTTACCAATTGTTACACCATTGTAGATATTACAGTTTTTCCCAATTACAACCTCTGGGTTAAAAACAATATCATATAAATGCTCTATTTTAAAACCTGATCCGATTTTTGTTCTTGCAGGAATATCCACTCCATATTTTACTTGAGTTCTATGATATATAAACCATATCAATGGATAAATAATCGGTTTTCCAACATATCTTTCACAGCACCTCTTAAGCCATAACAAGCGATGCTGTGCACACAAACTCACCCCCCCCCGCAACGATTTTTATCGATTTTACAAATATTCATGATCATTTCTTCAAAAACACTTCTTCATATTGTCTACAAATTTTATCCCATGTATACTTTTCAGCAACATGTTTCTTGGCTTTTCGTCCCATCTTCGCAATTTCATCCTCACTCATCTGATCTGCCTTTTCAATGAGCTTTGCAAGACTTCCCGGCTTTCGGCTCCAATACAAAGCGCAATCTTCTGCAACTTCTCTATTAAAACTAACATCAACCAATAGACTCAAATCCGTGCTGCCAAGGGCCTCAATCAGTGACGGGTTGGTACCGCCAACCGTATGACCGTGGAAATAAGCATAGGCATTTTCACGGATTTTCTTCAACAATTCCTGATTATAAACAGTTCCGACGAACTTGATTCTCTTATCACTCTTGAAATGAAGTTCTTTTTCAAGCTCATTCAAAAACTTATCATTCACATTCGTAATGATGGCAAAGTCTTTCTGGCTCTTGCTCTTCATGAACTCTCGAATCATAACTTCAAAAGAGTTCTCCGGTACAAAACGACCGACAACAAGGTAATATCCCTTCTTCGTCAGACCTTTTCTCTTATACCAGTTCACCAGCTTTCTATCGTCATCAGCCAGCTTGCTGAGGGTCAAATCTGCGCCATAAGCAATAAATGTCGTCTTCGGATTTTTGCCCTTAATGCCCTTTCCGTCATAGCTCTCATGGATATACTTTTCTATATTCACCGAATCACAGATCGCAAGATCACAGTATTTGACCATCATCTGCTCTGAAATCTTCCAATACTTTCTAATCGGTGCAGACCATTTAGCTCTCATCCATTCATGTCCATCCGGATTCAAATATACAGTACCACCCAGTTTGTGGATTTTTCTGTAAAAGTGACCCGCGAAAGGTCCGATTCGACAAGCCATGATATAAACGATTGGATGCTTGATCTGATGTTCTTTTATGTATTTACAGCAAGCATTCAATGCCGCAACATCATAATAAATTGCCTGTACAGATCCAATCTGAGGAATATCTATCTTGAAACAATGTGCATTATGAAACTCAAACTCATGATCATTAATTCTTGTCACACCATCCACTTTTGTTTCATCCATGTAGCCGTCACCGTTAGCCTTACACGCCACATGATATTTAATATTTTTCTTGTTCTGATGGTGTTCTGTGAGCTTATAAACAAAAGTTTCGTATCCGCCATATGCGCCTAAGCTCTTAGCTCCTACCAGAAATACGTGTTGCACTTCGGTTTTCTGCTGCATTCTTCCTACTCCTATCTTCTTAAAACTTAAAAGTATCCTTCAGTCCCAGCCACTTCTGGTCCTTATCGCTCAAATTCAGTGCCGTACCGTCTTCCAGCGTATAACCCTCTGCACTTGCGCTGCCCTTGTACTCGCCCTTCATCTGCGGCCATTCAATACCGATCTCCGGGTCATTCCAGGCCATGCCGCCCTCGTCATTCGGATGATAAAAATCATTTACCTTATAGCAGAACTCTGCTTCATCACTTAGAACCAAAAAACCATGTGCAAAGCCTTCCGGAATCAGAAACTGAACTTTATTCTCTGCTGAAAGAGTCACACCATACCACTTTCCATATGTAGCAGAATCTGCACGAAGATCAACTGCAACATCAAACACTGTTCCACGCACTGCACGTACCAGCTTGCACTGTGGATACTGCTTTTGGAAATGCAGACCACGCAGCACACCCTTTGTGGACATGGACTGATTATCCTGCACGAAGTGGACGTCGATACCAGCTTCCTTCATATCTTTTTCGTTGTAGGTTTCCATGAAATAGCCACGTCCATCACCGTGAACAGCAGGCTCAATCACGCAAAGGCCCTCAATACCGCCTACATTTTTCTCAACTTTAATCTGTCCCATTTCCTCTATCTCCTCTATTACTGCTCGATTTCTTTCAGGTAACGGCTCAGCGCATCCTGCCAAGTCGGAAGTGGCGTAAATCCAGCTTCCACCAGCTTGCTCTTATCCAGACGGCTGTTGAACGGACGAGCAGCCTTGCTCAGACCGTACTCCGCCGTAGTAACAGGAAGCACCTCCGTTTTATATCCAGCCTGACGATAGATTTCTTTTGTGAAATCGTACCAGCTGATATAGCCGCCCTCATTAGTGGCGTGATAATAGCCATACTTTTCGGTTTCATTCATATCGATGAGCAATCGGGCCAAATCATATGTATAGGTCGGTGTACCAATCTGGTCATTGACCACGCGGACAGTGTCATGAGTTTTGCCGACATTCAGCATGGTCTTGATGAAATTCTTACCGTTCAGACCGAACACCCAGGCAATGCGGACAATGAAATACTTCTCCAGTGTCTGGCTGACTGCCAGTTCACCTTCCAGTTTCGTCTGGCCGTATACATTCAAAGGCTTGTAAGCTTTGCAGTCCGGCAGCCAAGGCTCTGTTCCCTGACCGTCAAACACATAATCCGTACTGATATAGGTCATCTTGCAATCCAGCTTCTTGCAAACATCTGCAATGTTCTGGGTGCCGCCAGCATTGATAGCACGAACTTTTGCCACTTTATCGTCATCCTCTGCCATATCCACTGCAGTCCATGCTGCACAGTGGATCACAGCATCCGGATTTACTTCTGTAATTACTTTTTCAACAGCGACTTTGTCGGTGATGTCCAGAGTGACATACGGAGCTTTCGTCACTGCAGAACCATCAGCCACACCACTGTAGTTTTCCTGAATATCAGAACCTACACCTTCATGACCGCGCTTCAACAGCTCATTCATTACATCATGTCCCAGCTGACCGCCAACGCCTGTTACAAAAAACTTCATGTTCTTTCCTCCTCTGGCTTATTAGCGATTGCTATACATTTTCTCATAGTAGTTCTGGTACTCACCGCTGATGATGGTCTCCCACCACTCACGGTTATCGAGATACCACTGGATGGTTTTCTTGATGCCGTCCTCAAACTTGGTCTCCGGCAGCCAGCCCAGCTCATTGTGGATCTTGGTCGGGTCGATAGCATACCGCATATCGTGACCCTTGCGATCACCAACATGAGTAATCAAGCTTTCCGGCTTGCCCAGCTCCTTGCAGATAATCTTCACAATCTCAATGTTCTGCTTTTCATTGTGACCACCGACGTTGTAGACTTCACCAACACGACCCTTGTGGATAATCAGATCAATGGCCTTGCAGTGATCTTCCACATACAGCCAGTCACGGACGTTCAGACCCTCGCCGTAAACAGGCAGCGGCTTGTCAGCCAGAGCATTAGCAATCATCAGCGGAATCAGCTTCTCCGGGAAATGATACGGTCCATAGTTGTTAGAGCAACGAGAAATGGTCACCGGCAGGCCGTATGTACGGTGGTAAGCCAGAACCAGCAGGTCAGCGGCTGCTTTGGAGCTGCTATACGGAGAGCTGGTATGGATCGGAGTCTCCTCAGTGAAGAACAGGTCAGGACGATCCAGCGGCAAGTCACCATAGACTTCATCGGTAGAAACCTGATGATAACGCTGAATACCATACTTGCGGCAAGCATCCATCAGCACACTGGTGCCAATAATGTTAGTCTGGAGAAAGATACCCGGATTTTCAATAGATCGGTCAACATGAGATTCTGCCGCAAAATTAACCACGATATCCGGATGCTCTTCTTCAAACAGCTTATCTACAGCTTCGCGGTCGCAGATGTCAGCCTTCACGAAGCGGAAATTCGGGTTGTCCATAACAGGTGCCAGCGTAGACAAATTGCCTGCGTAGGTCAGCTTGTCCAGACAAATGATCCGATAATCCGGATATTTCTTCAGCATATGGAACACAAAGTTACTACCAATAAAACCAGCGCCGCCGGTAACAATAATATTCATGATTTAATCTCCTCTACACTTATCTATATCTTGTTCTTGCTTTCTAATTAATACAGATGCTCCTGATACTTGCCGTCCATGACGTCCTTCAGATACTGTCCATATTGATTCTTCTTCATGACCTCATAGACTTCCATCAGTTCATCCTTGCTGATCCAACCATTCAGGTACGCTATCTCCTCCAAGCAGGCAATCTTGCGATGCTGATGCTGTTCAACAGTCTTCACGAAATTTGTGGCATCCACCAAGCTCTCATGTGTACCAGTATCCAGCCATGTAAAGCCCTGCCCCAGCAGTTCTACATTCAGAGAACCATCTTCCAGATAAATACGGTTCAGGTCAGTGATTTCCAGTTCCCCACGAGCGGACGGCTTCAGGTTCTTAGCAAACTCGACCACACGGTTATCATAGAAGTACAAGCCAGTGACGCAGTAATTGCTCTTCGGATGCTCTGGCTTTTCCTCGATAGAAACAGCCTTACCGTTCTTATCGAACTCCACAATGCCAAAACGTTCCGGATCGTCCACGTAGTAGCCGAACACGGTTGCTCCCTTTCCACTCTCAGCATTCTGAACTGCTGCCTTAAGACGCTTCTTCAGTCCGTGACCAGCAAAGATGTTGTCTCCAAGCACCATTGCCACAGAATCATTACCGATAAAATCAGCACCAATGATAAAAGCCTGTGCCAGTCCATCCGGAGAAGGCTGAACAGCATAAGTCAGATTCACACCAAACTGGTGACCATCCCCCAGCAGATCCTCAAAGCGGGGAGTATCCTGCGGTGTGGAAATGATCAGAATATCACGGATGCCAGCGTTCATCAAAACGGACATTGGGTAATAAATCATCGGTTTGTCAAAAATAGGTAAGAGCTGTTTACTTGTTACCTTCGTTAATGGGTACAGGCGTGTGCCTGATCCGCCTGCTAAAATAATTCCTTTCATTCTATCTCCTCCATTCAATTCTTTCCACAAAAACAAATTCCGCAACAGAGTATGCTCCTTTGCATTCGATGTTGCGGTCATGTTCAGTCTTTTCTCTGTAAGTTTTTTCGATACCGTCCCTCTGAAGCATGTTCTTATCCTTGTTCATCAAACTTTTTCCCGGTGTAGGATGCTTCCGACCTTATCCGAAAGCATCATCCTACGCACCGTTGCCCTCCATGCCCAAAAGCACCTGTAAACAACTGGCGTCATCACCGACAGCCCTGCTTTTGTCCGGTACAGGTACCAGATCCGTCCTGCAGCTTAACCTCGTTTATTTCTCCGTCTTCAAAATCCGTGACTGTTCTGCCACGTTATTGGAAGAATCCACAGCTGCATAGGTTACGATCACTTCGCCATTTCCGGTCTCTGTCACCTTTTCAATCAGTAAGGAGGCTGTCACATCCCCGTCATGGGAATCGTAAGCGGTTACGCCTTCCAGCAGCTGATCGGTATCTGTGCCGGTTGTATAGGTCTGCTCGGTATCCGGCAGTGTGATGACCGGCGCTGTCCGGTCCATTTGTAAGTAGAAGAATGCGCAAACCGCAATTAAAGCTGCATCTGCAATAAAAAATCCGATGGTCAGACCTTTTGTACTCATTTTGCATCCTCCTTTTCTCCCGTGTTCTGTTTCGGTACAGCAGTTTCTGTCTCAGCAGCTGTCACATCGGTTTTGGAGTCTGTATCCAGCGGCAGCTCGTCCTGTGCTTCGTCTGCGCCATCCTGTCCGTAGCCGTAATAGCTGCCATAGTAATAGCCATAATATTTTCCATAATAAGGATTCTTTTTGGTGTTGACCTTGTTCAGGACACATCCAAGAATCCGGCAGCCTACCTTGTCCAGCTGTTCTTTTACGTTCTGGGCAAATTTGTAGCTGATGGCTCCGCTTTCGACAACGAGTACCGTTCCATCGCAGATCGCACCTACAACCGCGCCGTCGATGACGCTGCCAAGGGGCGGGGTATCTACGATGACATAATCGTATTTCATCCGCAGCACCTCCAGCATATTTTTGAACGCATCGCCTCCCAGAAGCTCACTGGGGTTGGGCGGTATCGGTCCTGCAAAAATAATATCGAAATTGTTGACGTTGGTTCTGCAGCATACATCGTCCAGCTCCATCTGTCCGCTCAGATAATGGGACAGTCCGTATTTTTCACGGTTTGCTTTATAACGGCCCCGCAGTACGGATTTGCGCAGGTCTGCGTCAACCAGGATCGTCCTCTTGCCGCTTTCTGCAAGGGACAGACATAACTGGAAGGAAACACTTGTCTTTCCTTCATTTGGCGTACAGCTGGTCAGGGAAATCACTTTGACATTTTTTCCTGCAAAGCTCAGATTGGTACGCAATGTTTTATAGGCTTCTTTTGTTCTGAAATCCAGACGCTCAATGGAGCGAATTACTACGTTCTGCATATTTCCCTGTCACCTCACTTTCCGCTTGTCGCCTGTTTTTTATATTTTTTCTTTTTCTTCTTGCTGTCAGCTTCATTCAGCGGAATCATCGCAAGGGTGGAAATTCCAAGATATTTTTCCACATCCTCTTCCGTCTGAATCGTATCGTTCAACAGGTGGGAAAGGATGACGATGGCTGCTACAATCAGGATACCAAGCATTCCGCCCATCATCGTGTTCTTTCCGACGGAGGGGCTCGCTTTATAAGCCGGCATATTTGCAGTTTCTACGATATTCACCGCTTCGATATCCATAACATTGCGGATATGGATCGATGCTGCTTCCCGGACCGCATTTGCGATCTTCATTGCCATAACCGGGCTGCTGTCCGTCACTGTAATGGAGATTACCCGGGTGTCCGTCGGTGTGCTGACAGCCACCTTGCCGCTCAGCTGTTCATAGCTAATGGGCAGATCCAGCTGCTCGATCACCGCTTCCAGTACGAAACGGCTTTTGATCAGCTCGGAATAGTCCTTAACCAACTGTGTCCCTACCTGCAGGTCATTGTAGGTTACATTTGCACTGCTGCTGTCCTGTTTGTTCAGGATATAGATTTTTGTTACAGACTGATACGTGGGCGTCATCAGAAATTTGCTTCCCCCAAAGGCCAGAAGTGCTGTAAACAGCCCCACCGCAATCATCAGCGGAAGCTTTCTCCAGAGTACCCAAAAAAGTTCTACCAGATCGATTTCGGTTTCCGCGTTGCTTCTCTGGTTTTGATTTTCCATGTCTCGTTCCCCTTTTTATTCGATGTCTTCCATATCTGTATTGTCCAGAATGTGTGCTGCGTTTTTGTAGAGCAGACGTGCCGCATATTCCGGGCTGCAGTGTCTTTGCAGCCATGAGGCTCCTTCCGCCATCGATACAGACCGGTCTCCCTCTACTCTGTGGGCGTCCGTTCCGATGAGATCTGCAAGCTCTTCTTTTATCAGGCTGCGTGCTGTGCGCTTTAGCTGTCCGCCCAGCAGTCCCGGCAGTTCTCCTGCGTTGATCTGGATCCGGCAGCCCATGTCCTTTAATTCTTCGACCCGGTTGAAATCCTTTACCACGTTCCGATAGCGCTCGGTGTGGGCGACAATCGGGCGGTAGCCCTCGCAGAGCAGGTCATACAGGCAGTTCCGGATGTACGCCCATTCTTCGTCCGGTGAAAATTCTGTCAGAATATAATCTGATCCGGCAAGAGTTCCCGCCTTGCCCTGTTTCAACAGCTCGATGGTATCCATGCAGCAAAAAATCTCACCGCCGCTGTAAAGTCTGATGTCGATTCCGTTTTCTTTCGCAGCCTGCTGCAGCTTCTGTGTCCGTTCCAATGCGGAAGCAGCGGTAATGCTGCGTCTGTTCGGTTTCTGATGCGGAGTCAGGATAACTGCTGCAACGCCCTGTTTTACTTCCTGGCGCAGCATCGTCAGGCTCTCTTCCAGATTTCTCGCGCCGTCATCCACCTCCGGTAAAATATGACAGTGAATATCTATGTACTGATTTTTCTTCTCCGGCATCTCAGGCCTCACCTCCGGAGTTTTTTTTGCTGTCCGAACTGCTTTTTACGTTCTCCGGTACTGTCTCGCATTTTGCTGCAGCCTCCGCCTGTGCTGCCCGAAGTCCGTCGACAAACAGCCACAGCATACGCAGGCAGTAATCCTGTACAATCTGAGGCATCCCGTTGAGTCCGCGCATCAGCTGTTCTTCCTGACTGACTGCAGATTTTTTCTCTTTCTCGCCATAAATCAGCGTATCCAGACTCACTCCATACAAGCGGGACAGGTTAATCAGTGTTTCCACACTCATGCCGCAGGTTCCCCGCTCGATATCCGCATAATATTTATTGACGACACCGAGCCGTTCTGCCACCAGCTCTCTGCTCCAGCCGAGCTCAAGCCTCCGACAGCGCAGCCGCTCTCCGGCAGCGATCCGGTCATATGCCGGCTTCTCCTGCTTTCTCTTCATCTTGTCCCCCACTTGTTTCTTTCTGTTCATCCTAAAGTATTTCTACTCCGACAATTATGTTTTTTGTCGAAATTACAAACTTCTTTCCAGTTATTTTATTATACCATCTAACGTCTTCTTTGCAAGCAGACAACGTAGCCAATATTTATGTCATTTTGATTAAATTTCTATGAAAAGTGTTAAAAATTGATATAAAATCTCCTCTTGTATCTCGTATTTCGGGTTCTTTCCTTCCGAATTGGTATGTTTTTCCTGGAATCCTGTTCGCCTGAATATACTCTGTTTTCCCCACTATTTTCCGGCTTTTACCCCCCCCCGATCAAAATTTAATCATTTTTACATTGTTATATCGTATATTCTTGTTCTCTATTTTTAATGTTCGTTAAAATGTGTATTTTTGTTTGTTTTATAGTTGGTTTTGCTCTTTCTGCAGTTTTTTTCATTTTATTGTACAGACGCTTTTTCGTATTTTTTAGTCCTGCATGACTTGTTTTTGTCCAATCCGACTAGTACAGCGTTTCGTAAATAACTATACCAATCGCGTAGGATGTGGATTCGAGTGTGCAGGTATAAAAACGCAGGCGTAGCGGGCTACGCTGAGGCTTTTATACCTGTGCAATCGGATTCACAGGCAAGTGAGTGGTATAGTTATTTCGAAAACGATGTACTAGTTTCTATTTTCACTTTTTTCTTTCCAACATGCACCTGTATCGCGCCGACCTCCGCCGTGGAATACCAGCGAATTCCCCGCTCTTCCAGGCGTTTCAGCGTTTCCGGCGCCGGATGCCCGTACCGGTTGTTTTTGCCGCAGGAAATCAGGACCAGCTCCGGCTGTGCCAAATCCAGCAGTGCTTCTCCCGTCGCGTTGGACGCGCCGTGGTGCCCGGCGTCGAGGATGGTGCAGCGGAGGGGATTTTGCGCAGCGGGCTGGGTTGATGGTGCGCACGGGAGTGCCTGCCCCTGCGCAGAGGGCTGGGTTGACGGTGCGCACGGGAGTGCCTGCTCCTGTGCAGCGGGCTGGGGCTGCTCTGCGCCTTGCCGCGCCTGCTCCACCAGCCAGTCTTCGCCGCTTTTTTCCAGATCTCCGGTCAGCAGCATCTGAAAATCGCCCTGTGACAGGCGCAGCACCAGCGACGCATCGTTGCGATCCTCCGGCACTTTTTTCGCATAGGGGTGCAGGCAGGAGATCTGCAGCGCGCCATCGGTCATGTGCTCTCCCGCAGAAAGGTATTCCACGGAGACGTTCGCCTCTTCGATCTGCTGCAGCAACGTTTCCAGCACTTCATCCTTCAACGCCACATCCGGCAGAAAAATGCGCCGGATTTTGACACGGCTGCTTTTCGACCACTCCAACAGCTCCTCTACCGCGCTGATGTGGTCTTCGTCCCAGTGCGTGATGAAAATTCCTTCCACGCTCCGCGTCCCGATATATTTCAGCCATGGAATAATCTGGTACTGTCCGGTCTTTTTCTTCGACGTACTTCCGGCATCCACCAGATATACATGATGCTCCCGGGTTTCGATTCCAACGCACTCTCCCTGCCCGACGTCCAGCATCGTGACGTTCAGTTCGCCCGGCAGGCGGATCAGAAAAATCCCCATCAGACACACGGCTGCTGCAAGCCGGAGGTGCGGACGGAGTTTTTTGCCTGACACAGCCAAAGCGATCAGTCCGATTGTATACGCGGCCAGTGCCTGCCAGGTCGGATATCCGGTGTGCAGGATACTGCCCGGAAGCGCCGTTGTAAACCGGCACAGCTGCTCATAGCAGGAAAAAATCGCTTCGATGGCGGTGCAAAGAAGGTGCTGGGGAAGCTCCAGGCAGTGGGCAAGCGCAGTCAGACGGGCGACCAGCTGCAGTCCGATCAGGCACGGCAGCAAGATTCCCATCAGCGGAATGACTGCCAGATTCAGCAGTACCGACCACGGACTCCATTCATAAAAATGAATCAGCAGAAACGGCAGCATCGTCATGGTAATGCCCAGACCGGCAAGGATATTTTTGCGGAGGAAGCGGCAGGCCCGGACGATGGCAGTCCGGGCAATATTCCACCCGGCAACTCCATCAGTGACTCGATCGGCGACTCGCAGTGAGGGTGCTGCTTCCTCCCAACCATCCTGCAAAACCGGAATCAATACCGCAATCCCGATCACTGCCGAAAACGAAAGCTGAAAGCCTGCATCCAGAATCCGCTGCGGCTTGGGCACAAGCAGAAGCAACGCCGCAACCGCAAGGGAGGTTGGCAGATCGGGCGTGCGCTTTAGCAGTCCCGCCGCCAAAAACAGCAAAAACATGACAAGGGCGCGCCGGGTAGAAATGCCCATTCCGGTCAGCTGCACGTATACAATCAGAATCCATGTGGAAATTCCGGCGCTCAAAGCAACCGGAAGCCGTACCTTTTTCAAAAGTCCGAACAGTCCTGCGCCGATCAGGGACAGGTGCAGTCCGGAAATTGCCAGCAGATGGCTGATTCCTGCGCCCTGGTATAACGCTTTTACTTCGCTGTCCATTCCTTTCTTTTGTCCAAGCACCATGGCGGATGCGGTCGCACCGTTCTTTTCCCCCAACAGCTTCCAGAACAATACCTCCGATTCATAGCGCAGCTGTGAAAGAAATTCTTCCAGCCGTCCATAGTTTTTTGTCTGAGCGGCAATTTTTGTTTTTCTCAGCGCAAACAGGCAGTCTTTTCTCCGATAATAGGCTGCTGTGTCGAATTCTCCAGGATTCGTTGCCTGCAAAAATGGCGACACTTCACCCAAAACCCGAACATAGCTGCCTGCCTTTGGAAGTGCTTCGTCTTCCTGCAAATAGCACAATGTACTCGCGTTTTTCCCGAATATTTCCTGCATTTCATTGATTTGTGAGGTTGTTTTCTGAGAAGAAATGAGAACTGACATCTGATCCGCATCTGCCGAACCGGATATCTGTGACAGGTTATCGGTTGTTTCCGCCGAATCCCCTGAAAAAACAAAAGATGAGGCATCTGCCTCGATAGAAAGGTCTTTTAAAAGAAAGCTGACGTTTTCCTGGGTTCCATCTACAGGCTGCCAGCAGTCTGTGACTTTGCCCGTCAGGCACAGGGTTTCGCCCTCCATGGCTTCCAGCCAGGTGTCAAGCTGTGTAAGCGAGGTGCACCCGCCAATGGGTGCTTTCTCTGGCATGTCTGTGCCAGCGTCCGTTCCCACCCACTCCGGCAGCAGACGCGCTGCCAGATAGAGGGTCAGGAAAATCAGGATTGCCGCGCACAGCGGTCTTCTGCAATTTTTTATGATTGTAATTCCTCCGTTTCATAAACCAGATCGAGGTTCCGGTCAAACACGTTAGACAGTGAAATTTTTTCCCGGAAAATCATATCCGTATTTCCGTTTACCGCAATCTGCACCTTGTTGATGTTCGACAATTCTACCAGAGAGTTGACAATGGAATAGATCTGAACCTCTGCGGAAACATTGTAGGTCTGTGTCAGGAAACCGTTATCCAGGTTTACATAACATGTCCCATCCTTTACTGTCACGCCCAGCACCTTTGTCGCAGGGTTGATGACCGGGTAAAGCTCTTCGTTTTCTGCATCCGGTCCGGCAATCAGCCGCTCTACCACCAGCTTTTCCATGGAAATATTGCTGCTGTATACAACCGGTTTTGTCTGGACGCCGATCAGGCGCTCGCCGCTTTCATTGGTAAAATAAAGAAGCAGACGCGTTTTTTCGTATGCATTGATTTCATTTCCGGCGTTGTCGATAAACAGATCCGCCGTCATAGGGCCGACCACATTGCCGAGGCTGTCCGTCAGTGCTTCTCCACCGACCGTCACCGAAACATAGGAAATTCCTTCCAGCTGCGTCATCGTGCGCACAATTGCAGCCCGAACCAGCACTTCTGAGGATGGAGACAGCTTTTTATATTCCACACTCATGTCCAGCACCAGCTGATCGTCTTTGACATTCCAGCTGTTGATCGTAAAACCGCTTATCGGTGAGCGCAAAGACAGCTCTACCGGATTTTCCTTCAGCTGGGAAATACCCCATTCCGCCTGTTTGGAAAGCGTGTCGCCCTCCGGCTCTTTTTCCACTGCCGTGATTTTCGTTTCTTCTTTATTAATATAATAAACACTGACCGTATTTGCAGGCGTCTCTTCTTTCTTCCCGCACCCGGCAAATATTCCGGTCAACAGCAGACAGCCCAAAAGCAGCGCAACCGCCCGCATTTTTTTGATCTCTGACATAATCTTCTCCAAATTTTCTGAAATCACTTGATGTAGGACAAGGGGATTTTCACCGTAAAGGTCGTGCCCTGTCCTTCCACGCTGCTCACTTTGATCGAACCGCGGTGCAGTAGGATCGCATTTCTGGTAATCGCAAGTCCAAGGCCGGTGCCGCCGATTTCACGGGAATGCGATTTATCTACTCTGTAAAAACGTTCATAAATATGCTCGTAATCCTCCTCCGGGATACCGATGCCGGAGTCGGAAACCTCTACTGTAAAAAATTGATGATCCGCGTCCAGAAGCACCTTGACCCAGCCGTGTTCTTTATTGTATTTAATCGCATTTTCCACAAGGTTCGTGAAAATCTGAGACATTTTGACCTCGTCCACCTCTGCCGTAACCGGGCGCAGGCTTTCCAGAACCACCTCGATGTCCCGTTTGCGGGCGATGGGACGCAGGCGCTTTAGCGTCGTTTCCAACAGCTCGTTGATATCCACTGCGGAAATGTCCATTGAGCCTTCGGTTTTGTCCATTTTTACAAGGGAAAGCAGGTCGTTGATGATTTTATTTTCCCGCTCGATTTCCTCCGTAATGTCCTGCATAAACTCCTGATACAGCTCCACCGGCACGTCCGGCTGCTGATTCAGGGAATCCGCCAGCACCTTGATCGAGGTCATGGGCGTTTTCAGCTCGTGAGAGACATTCGATACGAATTCCTGCCTGGAATCGTTGATGACCTTCATTCTGCCCAGCAGCTGGTTGAAGGCATCCACGATATGCTCGGTTTCCAGATAATCCGGTACGGAAATCGGCTCGTCCGTGAAACCGTCCTTGACCTCACTGATCGCCTGGGTTACGCGCTTAAAGGGCATAATCAGGATGTGCGAGAAGAAAAAGACGATGCCGATAATGATAATTCCCATCACGATTTCCAGAATCAGGGCTTTCCGGCTCAGGATGTCCAGCGTCGTCGCGATGCTGTCTGTCGATGCACTGGCCAGAATCACGCCGCGTACGATGCTCGTCTGCCCTTTTTCCCCATCTACCGTCTCCGTAATCGGAACCGTCATCTCGATATAGCCGTTCGTCTTGTCGTAGCGGGTCGTACTTTCCCCGCGGAAGCACTTGATCACCTCCTCGGAAATCATCGTTTTTCCCTCGCTCATGGCGTAGGTGTCTTTCACAATGCGGAAATTGCTGTTGATAATCAGCACACGGCCGTCATACAGGTTGGACATCTGCTCCAGCTCGGCATTGACGACATCGGAGGTTGGATTTTGCAGGTAGTTGTAATTGACCAGGTGGTTTGCGATAATCCGGTACTGGGACGCGACGTCCGAGCCGCGCAGATTCACCGCACGTTCTTCGTAATTATTCAGAATGCCCAGCCGCATGATGTCGCTGGGCACGATTCCGATGATCAGCATCAGGAGGAAAATGTATGCCTTCAGGCTGCGGAAGATCGGAATTTTATAAGTGAGCCGCCGGAATAATCCGGGGGTTTTGCTGCTTGTGTTCATGGATACCTCCGGGGAAAGGGGTGTAAAAGGATGGGGCTGCCGACGGGAAACCGGACCTTTTGCTTCGCAAAAGCCCGGTTCGCGTTGCTCACCGGGTTACCGTCTGAAAACCGGCGAACTTTTCTGCAAGCTGGCGTCCGGAACGTTGCCGACGGGAAACCGGACCTTTTGCTTCGCAAAAGCCCGGTTCGCGTTGCTCACCGGGTCATCCGCTGACAACCGGCAAAATCTTCTGCAAGCAGAGATTTTGCCGCTTTTCATCGTCTGGTCCGGTTCTGCTTATACGCGGAAGAAGTACCCCACTCCCCATTTGGTGTGGACGTAGCGGGGTTCGCTGGGGTTGGTTTCAATTTTTTCGCGGAGGCGGCGGATGTGGACGTCTACGGTGCGGACATCCCCGGGATAGTCTGCGCCCCAGACGAGGTTCAGCAGTTTTTCACGGCTGTAGACTTTACTCGGATTGCGGATCAGAAGCTCCAGCAGGTCGAATTCTTTTGCAGTGAGATTGACCTCTCTGCCGGAAATGCTGACGCGGCGGCTTTCGCAGTCTACGCGCATATCTCCGCTTTCCAGAATGCTTTCCGGCTTTGCGATCTGTCCTCTCGCAGAGGTACGGCGCATGATCGCCTTGATGCGCGCCTTTACCTCAAGGATGTTAAAGGGCTTAGTGATATAGTCATCTGCGCCGTATTCCAGTCCCATGATTTTGTCCATGTCGTCGTTTTTGGCTGTGAGCATTACAATCGGAACATCCGAAAACTCCCGAATCAGCTGGCATACTTCGGTTCCGCTCAGTTTTGGCAGCATAATGTCGAGCAGAATCATATCAAATTTCTGCTCTTTCGCACACAGCAGCGCCTCTTCTCCGTCATATGCGCAGGTCACTTCCATTCCGTCCTGCTCCAGGCTGAACCGGATTCCTTTTACAATCAGCTTTTCATCGTCCACAACCAAAACTTTCTTTGCCATGTTTCTCCCTTTTCCCGACCGGACAATCCGTTTCTCGCTGTTTGTCCGGATTCTTTCTGTCTATGATTAAACTGTAATTTTGTCTTTGATTTTTGAAAATGCAGCCTGCTTGATTCCGCTGATTTTCATGATATCCTCAATCTTTGTAAACGCTCCCTGCTGCTCCCGATAGCTTATGATCGCCTTTGCCCGGCTTTCCCCGATTCCAGGCAGCGTCATGAGTGCAGCAACGTCCGCTGTGTTGAGGTTGACCAGACCGTTCTCCAAAGCTGTAGTGCTGTTGCTTCGCACATTTATGTCTGTCGTTTGCATATCGCTGTCCGGCGAAGTCTGGATCCCGGCTTTCTTTTCTGCCTGTCCGTCGGCGCAGCTTTCCGATTTTGTCATGATATAAATCTGACAACCGTCCACGATTTCTTCCGCCAGGTTGCAGCATGCTTCATCCGCTTCCGGCAAAAAACCGCCTCCTGCCTCCACGGCGTCTATAATTCTGCTGCCTGCCGGAAGCTCATAGACCCCCGGAGCGGATACTGCTCCGCAGATGTGCACCACAAGGGTTTTTGCTTCCTCTGAGGAAGCATCGGAGAGCTCTGTCCGGTCTGTGCTTCCGGCATTTGGCTCAGCCTTGCGGTTTTGATCCGTGTCCCCGGCATTTGACTCAGCCTCGCGGTTTTGGTCTGTATTCCCGGCATTTGGTTCAGCCTCGCGGTTTTGGTCCGTGTCTTCGACCTTTGATTCTACTTTGCGGTTTCCATCCCCATAGGCTATGCTTTCCTTTTCCGACAAAAAAAGTTCTTCCCTCTGTGCCCCACAGGCCCCTAGCGTCGGGCATAGCGTTGCCCACAGAATTCCCCATAAAACCACTCTCCAAAGCCGGTCTGTTCTTTTTTTCTGTTTCCAGGATCTCAATTTTTCTCCTGCGGCGCGGCATGCCGCAGCAACTGTTTGAAATATCGGCATTTTATCCTCCATTCCGCAGGCGCTTTGCGCCGAAGGAACCGCGAGCAGAACTTCCAGTTCTGCTCTGCGATCCTGGCTACTTTATGACGCCTGCGGCACAAAGAGCTGTGTGAAAAATAAGCGATCACGCCTACTTTTCACACTATCTCCTTTTCCATGTTCGAAAAGGCCCCATTTCCTGCCGCATATCAGTATTGTATGTCAGAACCGGGTATTTGACAAGCCGGAAAGCTTTCCAAAAATGCTTCCGTCACAGCCCCTATTTCCTGTATTATGCCAATACGGAAAGCATTTTCCCAACGTCCAGCGGTTTGGGCAGATGCTCATTCATTCCTTCCCGCTTCACCCGTTCTGCATCCTCCCAAAAGGCGTTGGCCGTCAAAGCAATGATGGGGATACTTTCGGCATCTGCACGGCCGCTGCTGCGGATCGCCCGTGCCGCCTCGCAGCCGTCCATGATCGGCATCATCAGATCGGTCAGGATCGCATCAAAGGTACCTGCCGGCTGCTCCAGATATCGCTCCACCTCTTCTTTTCCATTGTATGCCTTTGTGACCTGTACACCTGCATCTGTCAGAAAGGTTTCCGCAATCTCCATATTCAGTTCATTGTCCTCTGCAAGAAGCACACGCATTCCGGAAAGATCCACGTTCTGATCCTCTTCTTCGATTTTCTTACATTCCTGTTCCTTGAGCCCTTCAAACAGGAGCGTGACCGTAAATATGGTTCCAACTCCTTTTTTGCTCTCCACCGTAACAGTTCCGTCCATCTTGTCGATCAGATGCTTGACGATGGACATTCCCAGTCCGGTTCCCTGGGTTACACTTTTTTTATCGGTATTTTCCCGGGAAAAGGGTTCAAACAGATGGGGAAGAAATGCTGTGCTCATGCCGATCCCGTTATCCGAAATCACTGTCTGACAGGATATCAGGTTTTCCCCGATAGCCTTTATAGTCACCTGACACAGGACATATCCTCCGGCATCCGTATATTTGATCGCATTTCCCAAAATATTGATAAAGATCTGTCTGACATGCAGAGAGCTTCCAAGCACACAGCCGACTGCTGTACCTTCTATCTGTTCTTCATACTTTAAAAGAACTCCCTTATCTGCTGCCCGGGGTTCCACGATCGTGATAATTTCCTGCCAGAGCTCTTTTAAACAAAACGGCTCTTTCGTAAGCTGAAGGTTTTCTTCATCCAGCTTGTTAAATTCCAGTACATCGTTAATCAGCTCCAGCAGATGCTTTGCCGCAACCTTTTCCTTCGCACGGTTTGCATCCACCAGCGCTCTGTCCTCCCTGTGGCGGTCGCTGATTTCGATCATTCCGATAATGCCGTTTAACGGTGTCCGGATATCATGTGACATTCGGGACAAAAATCCGGTTTTTGCTGCATTTGCACGCTCTGCCGCCTCCTTCGCCTGCTTTAACTCCTCTTCATTTTTATCAATCGCAGCGATCGAGCGCTCCGTAATATAAAAAATGATCAAAAAAGAAAGCACCAATACCAGAAACATGGTTGCTGCAACATAGATCAGATTTTGGTTCGCCTCTAAAATGTCGTAGGAAACTGCAAGATTATATTCCCCATATTTTTCATAGACCAGATACTGCTGTCTGTCACTGATTTTCACACTGGTCCGATACCGCTTTCCTTCCTGCAGGTTTCCTTCTTCCAGCCGGTCGGAATCCTGCAGCTCATAGAGCAATACATCCTGCCGCGTGGTTGCAAGCATTTTTCCTGTGGTGGCATTTAGCAGAAAGATATTCATTCCGGAGGTAATCGGCATCTGCCGAACCAGATTTTCCACGCTGGCACTGTTCATTTTTGCAAGCAGTCGGCTGGGGGTAATGCCAATCTGGATCATGGCCGTGCCGGAAGAATTCCAGACGATGGCATACATCATCATTTTGCCTTCTGCAGTATTCGGTACCATATCCTGACACATGGAAAGCGTTTTATCTGTCAGCATGGGCTTAAAATATCCCATTTGTTCGCCGGAAGAAAAGCTGTAGCCAAAATACTCTGGATTTGTTCCTGCCACGATACATCCGCCCGTATTGATAATGTGAATTTCGTCCACACGCAGCTGTTTTGCGATCTTGCGGTACTCCTCTGTGGTCTGATATAGTCTTCCTTCCATTTCAAGGAGATTTGCCACTGTCTCTGCTCGCAGCGTATACTCTTCCTTCAGGGTTTCCAGAAGCGTCTGATAGCTTTCTTTATTTTCTTCGATCACGTCCTCCAGCTGCTGCAGGATCATCTCGCTGGCGATCCAGGCATTATGCCGATTGCTCAGCATCTGGAGAGAAACGCTTCCTATCCATATGATAATAAACGATGTCAGAATGATTCCGTAAATCCGTCTGGTTCGATTTCTATTTTTGCTCATAAAGCGGCGCTCCCTTCGTGAACTGTACACTAAGTATAGCATTTTTTCGATGTTTTACATAGTGTCTTGTGTTTCTTTGCAGACAAGTCTATACTGACCTTGTGTAGTATTTAAAAACGGAGGATTTTTTTACTTTATGAGTAAGCAGGCAGCACAAAACACAACAAATCAGATCACTGAAGGAGTCATCTGGAAGCAGCTTCTGATTTTCTTTTTTCCTATTTTATTTGGAACATTTTTTCAGCAGCTCTATAACACTGCGGATGCGATCATCGTCGGCAACTTTGTCGGCAAGGAAGCGCTTGCCTCTGTTGGGGGCTCTGCTTCCACGATTATCAACCTGCTCGTCGGCTTTTTCGTCGGGCTTTCTTCCGGTGCAACTGTTATCATTTCCCAGTATTACGGCGCAGACAACCGGCGTAGGGTCAGTGATTCCGTTCATACCGCTATTGCACTGGCAATTGCAGGCGGCATTGTAATTATGCTGCTCGGTCTTGTTTCCGCACGCTTTGCCCTGACCGCGATGGGAACGCCGGACGACATCCTTTCCCTTTCCCTGACCTATATGAAAATTTATTATCTCGGCACGATTCCGTCCATGATCTACAACATGGGCTCCGGTATCCTGCGCGCTGTCGGCGATTCCAAACGGCCGCTCTATTTCCTGATCGCTTCCTGTCTGGTCAACATTGTGCTCGACCTTTTATTTGTCGCAGTGCTCGACATGGGCGTTGCCGGAGCTGCGATTGCAACGATTGCGTCCCAGTTTTTCTCCGCGATCCTGACCCTGATCGCCCTGCTGCGCACCCAGGATTCCTATCGCCTGATCGTTTCCAAAATCCGGTTTCACCGCGATCTTTTATTTGATATCATCAAAATCGGTCTGCCTGCCGGTCTGCAGTCCGCAATGTATTCTATTTCCAACCTGCTGATCCAGTCTTCCATCAACTCCTTCGGAACCGATACGATCGCAGCCTGGACCGCTTATGGAAAAGTGGACAGTATTTTCTGGATGATTATGGGTGCTTACGGCGTTTCCATCACAACCTTCGCCGGGCAGAATTTCGGTGCCGGAAAATACGACCGTATCAAAAAAAGTGTCCGCATCTGTCTCGGTCTTGCTGCCGTGACCAGCCTTTTCCTCAGCTTTATCGTTTTGAATTTCGGCGGAACGATCCTGCTTTTATTCACACGCGATGCCAATGTCATCAACATCTGCATCGGCATGATGCGTGTCGTTTCTCCCGCCTACATCACTTACATCTGCATCGAAATCCTTTCCGGTACCTGCCGCGGCTGCGGGGATTCCTTTTTCCCGATGCTGCTGACCTGCTTTGGAGTCTGTGTCCTGAGGATCCTCTGGATCACGATTGCCGTTCCCCTCAGACACGAGGTCGCAACAGTGGCATTTTCCTATCCACTGACCTGGACCATTACATCGATCTTGTTTATCCTCTATTATAAGCGTGGAAAATGGATGCAGAAGGATACCCTGCGCAATGCACCCCAGGGGCAGGGAAAGGACGCGTAAGCGCTTCTGTAAAAAAGAATATGTCGTGGCACTTTTGTCGCCTGGGATCGGACGTAAAAAACTCCCGGCAGAGCCTTTTTTAGGGGCTTTGCCGGGAGTTTCTGTTACAGAACTTTTAGCAACTGAATCAGTTTTTGCGATTTCTTCGCTCTATGATTCGTTTCTTTTACTGCAAATCTTTTAAATCCATTTTCCACTTCATAAAACTGCATCAGATGCTCTTCATTTTCTGCCTCCAGAAAAAATACCATGCCTCCGGTCATATACTGTAATTTCAGAATGGTATCAACAGCTGCCTGAAGCAACTGCTTTCCTGTAATTTTCCGATTTGCCCCATTTCTAAAATTTTTTTCCAGCTGAGCAATCAGATACGCAGAAAGTGTATATGTAAGTTCATTTTCCCGTTGCTCACTGACTCTGGCTATTTTACGTTTCGTCGTGTTACTGAACTTCTTCGCACTGACGCAAATCGGTTTAATCGCCAGCGTAAAGTAGCCTACCAGCGAAGCATCCTGACTGTGGAATACCAAATACGTTACTGACTGATTCTTCTTTGTAAATTCTATCGCCTGTTCCTTTAAAAATCGTTCAACATCGGCGTTTTTACTGCAGGAAAATTCGGAGAGAAGTTCTTTCAATTCCTCCTCTCCAAATCTTCCATTTTCTGTTGCAGCCAAATACTCACGAATGTTTAACACTGTAACCTCGTTAAGCATTTACCTCTTTTCTCTTCGCCATAAACTTTCTGATGTCTTCTGCTCCGCGCAGATGGGTAATTCTCAACTCATTTTCCGTCTTTCTGCAGAGAGATTCCATATAGGAACTTTCAATCGCATCCGCAAACAATTCTGCCTGTTTTTCTCCAGAAACCAAAAAGTTCTTTTTAATACTCGAAGTTGCTATATTTAACACCTCCCCTTATAGTATGCCGCACCAATTATCATATCTCTATTATATGCGTTTAAAACATTTTTTCAATACAATCCAAGCTGTTTACTCTGCGATTTCCGCCGATGCTTCTGCAGCAGTTTCCTGCTTCAACACTTCCGCTGCCTGCTTTGCTCCGTCTGCGTTGATCGTGATATTGCGGTTCACTTTTGCATCATAGGTTCCTGCTTTTACAACCTCCGCAAGGTCGATGCCCACGGTTTCTTTCATGGTTTCAAACAGTTTTGTCATCACTGCCGGTACGTTTCCTGCTACCTGGTCCACACCGTTTGATCCGTCCGAACCGCCGATGATCGTGATCTTGTCGATCTGGGTCAGAGGCTCTGCGATCTTGCCTGCGATATCGGGCAGCACCTTGATCAGCATTTCCGCCATTGCCGCGTTGTTGTATTTCTGATAAGCCTGCGCACGTTTTTCCATCGCTTCCGCCTCCGCAACACCTTTGGCGCGAATCGCTTCTGCTTCGGCTTCGCCGACCATGCGGATACCTTTGGCTTCCTGTTCTTTAGAGAACAGATCTGCTTCCGCCTTCGCACGCTGCGCCTCTGCAGCCTTTTCCGTTTCAAATTTCTTTGCTTCCGCTTCTTTCTGGCGTTCAAACAGCTCTGCTTCCGCTTTCTGCTGACGTTCGAATTTCTCCGCTTCCGCTTTTTTCTTAACCTGTGCATCCAGCGATTTTTCCATCGTCTCTGCTTCACGCTGTTTTAAGAGCACCAGACGTTCCTCTTTTGCAATGTTGGCATTTGCCGCAGTTACTTCGATGGTCTTTCGCTGTTCCTCTTTCTGGATCTCATATGCCGCATCTGCTTCCGCCCGCTTGCTGTCCGCGTTTTTCTGAAGCTCTGCCTTCTGCATATCCAGCTCGTTGTTCTTGATGGCGATCTCTCTTTCGGAATTGATCCGCGCGTCGTTGGACTGACGATCCGCTTCCGCCTTTGCTACCGCGATTTCTTTTTCTGCCTCAGCCTTTGCAATCGCTGCCTTTTTCTTGATCTGGGAAATGTTGTCGATACCAAGGTCATCAATGACACCATTGGAATCCGTAAAGTTCTGCACATTGAAGCTGACGACGTCCAGACCCATGGCAGCCAGGTCAGGCTCGGCATTTTCCTTTACCAGGTCCGCGAATTTCTGACGGTCGCTGACCATTTCCTCCAGACGCATGCGGCCTACGATCTCACGCATGTTGCCTTCCAGAACCTCTCTCGCTACCTGCGCAATGTACTGGGTGTTCTGATTCAGGAAGTTTTCTGCTGCCTGCTTTAATTTTTCGGGCTCGCTGGAAACCTTGACGTTAACTGCTGCGTCCACCTGAATGTTGATGTAATCCGCCGTCGGCACCGCTGCTTCTGTCTTCACATCGATCGGGATCAGCTTTAAACTCAGCTTGTCAAGACGTTCCAGAAACGGGATCTTGATACTCGATTTCCCGATAATGATTTTTTTGCGCAGGCCGGAAATAATATACGCCGTGTCCGGAGGTGCTTTCACATACCCGGAAGCGATAATTCCAAGCAGCGCGATCACTGCGATTATGGCAACAACAGCTCCTAAACTAATTCCTGTAAACATACTCATTCTCCTTTTCTCCACCGGTCTGGTGGACTCGTAAAGTAAATAGCTTCGGTCGCTGTCAGGCGACTTTTCCGGAAAAGTGCTTTTCCCCCGGAGGGTTTTGTTTCCTATGGACACCCTTTCCAACGAAACAAAAAAACGAAGCCTCTATTACAGCCTGACAGCTGCAATAAAAGTCTCGCGCGTTTCATTTAATACGGACATCTGCAGCAAATCGATTATCATCTGGCTGCTTGTCGGGGTGACGGTTTCAAACCACCTCTCGGTGCTGGCTACTCCCTTTTATTGTTGAAATAAATTATAGCACTTTTTTATATTTTGTCAACACCCTGTCGATATATCGTTTTGTCAAAGAAATGTTTGCGTCAGACCGAATACATGTTTTGCAGCACCGCAAGCTCCACGCCCATCCCGCTGCAAAGCTCCAATCTATTCGCAAACTCCAGCGTCAAAAATCCATCCGCATACGTCTGCACGCAGGGTGCTGCGCCTGCGGCGTTCTCTGCTGACGCACCCATAGTCGTCACCACCGCTTTTTCCATTCCGGTGCGGATCCCAAGCTGTTTTAACTTCATGCTGCCGCCCAGGCATTCGATACGGATTTTGTTATCCGCAATGCTCAGTTTGCCATATGCGCCCGGCACAAACCACGGCGCGGTGAGTTCAGGCAGGGCGGGCGAAAAGCTGAGCTTTTCTCTGGGCATATCTGCCTTTAGACCAGTCAAAGACTGTAACACTGCCCAGGATGCCAGCGCACGATAGTAGTGTTCCCCACATTCCTCGTGGTTGAAGCGTCTGCCATTCTGCGTGTGCCTTCTTTCAACCGTTTCCACGATCTGAGCTGCTTCCTTGTATCTGCCGTTTTCCAGCAGGAATGATGCGAAGGAATATTCGATGCCGGACCAGTTGCTCTCCATCTGCACATTTTTCCAGGTATACAGTGTCGGGGTTGCCTGCGCCGGATAGGAGGCGTTGACCAGACCGGATTCTGGGCGGAAGTTTTCCGAAAGAATGCAGTCTGTCGCAGTGTCGATCTTATCCTGGGGCAGAAAATTGCCAAGCCCAAGCAGACGGGCATACCACTGTCCGTCTATCTGGTCCGTCATGCAGCAGTCGTCCCGCTTGTCACCGTCCGCCCAGAGACTGAAATATCTGCCGTTCCAGAGCTTTTCCACAAAAGCCTTGCTGCCCTTTTCCAGCAACGCTTCCCACGCTGCTGCACGATCCTGCGCCCCGAGATCCTGGGCCATGCGCACTGCCGCCTTCAACGCTGCCAGCCAGAGGCTTGCGATATAAGCGGGCGTGCCCTGCATCGCCCACGCATCATAGGTGTTTGCCCGCGTATCATGATCCGGTAAACCGTCTCCGTCACCGTCCAGAAGCTGCGTGTTGTCCATCGCCTTTTCGATATGCGGCCACATCCGCGCAAGATACTCGCGGTCGCCCGTCCATAGGTAATCCCTGCACACCAGCAGCACGAACTGCGGATTCATATCCACGCGGTCGTAGCCGTCATCCACGCCGGACAGGTCTGGGGTAAAGAAATGGTGCACACGTCCATCCTCGCGCTGGAATTTTGCACCCATCTCCATCTGTTTTTTCTGAAGGTCTGGAAACAATGCCAGAATACCAAATGAACCCTGATAAGTGATGTCTGTCGTATGGAAGCCGCAGCTGCCGTAGCCTTCCCACATACCGAACTCGCCCCGCTTTGTCCACCAGGAGCATTTGATCAGCGTGCTCAAATGATCCGACCACGCGTCCGCCAGCTCTTTTGAAACATTCGTGCTTTTCAGTAATGTAGAAAATTCTTTCACCGTGGGAAGTATCGCATCGCGCTCCCGATCCAGATAGGAAACGACCTCGCCCGCGTCCGAAAAACGTTTTACGTACCAGTGCCCCTCAAAGCGTCCGGAATCGCCGAAATGGTTCGGAAAATGCCAGCCGACTGCGAACCGGATTTCTCTGCTTTCGCCGGGCGCAAGCTTACAGCTGCCGCACAGGGCGGAGTCTCCCCAGTTTTCCTGTCCGCTTTCATCCGGAAAAATTCGTTTTATTTGACGAATGCTTGCAAGGATAAACTCCCGCTTTATTTCCGGCTGTGTCAGCAGAGCTTCATCGAAGCGATGCACTCTTTCATATGGATGTCTGACGCATGCGATCTGCAAAAGCTTTTCAAAAAGCGCATCCAGCTCCTGTTCGTCCATCAGGGAAATTTCTTCTTCCGTCAGCTCCGTTCCAAACTCCGGCAGCGTCTCCGTTCCGAGGTTCGGAAGCTTTCCGGTATCCCGAAAATCAAACAGATAGGACTCCTCCGTTACGCCGAATCTGCTGTTCATGACATAATTCTTAAAATATGGTTCAAACTCACCTAAAATCCAACTGACCTCGTCCGCCGAAACGCTCCACGCAAGACTGCCATTGGATGCGTTCGCTTTTTTGGAATCGCTTTTCATCACGATCTGTGCACAGCCTTTTTCAGTCGTCAGCTGATTTCTCAGCCGTCTCTGCTCCATTCCGCGGTTGACCGGATTTTTCAATTTACCAAGAATCGAAACCTCCGCTTCCTGATCGGAAGGATTGGTGATTGTAAAGGTCACATAAAAGCCCGGTGTGCCTGCGAGTGCTTCCTGTCCCGGCACAAACGGGGACGCAAACTCTGCTTCAATTTTTATAGGAAGTCCGCTGTCCTCATACTGCAGCCTGCAAACCGGAAAATCCGGATTCCAGCGGATTTTTTCGATTTCTTTGTACCACGAATACATCAGTGACCGAAATTCGCCGTTGTCCCGGTCATGACAAAGTCTGCGTACAACCGGCTCCTTTCCTGCAAGCTTGGCACGAACCGTAAACGGCAGCACATGGGCGTCGTAATCATATAGCTTTTTCTGTTTCCGCACATCCGGGCTTCCCCATTTGCCCATGTTGCAGATGTCCCATTCCCGCAGCTCTCCGTTCTGGCAGATTTCCACGCTTCCCGCGCCGATTCCCCCCAGCGCCATGCCGTTTTTCTGCCATCTGTAATCTAAAGTCCCCTCCATGATATTCCTCCTTTTGCAGGCAGCGTCCTGTCTGTTGTCTGACATAAGTCAATTCTGAAAGATCCCACGAATTGCTCCGCTGCAAAGCAGCTGCACAATTCTTCAAACATTCGCAATCCGCTCATGTTTGTGACCCTGGTATCTTCATCATAATCTCCCCACTTTTAAATCACAACCAGATACCGAAAAATCAAACTTCGAAAGCTGTTTTGAGTGATTTGCTACAGGTGCTTTCTATCCCGCGATAGCTCATCAGACACTCATACCGCCTGATCCATCATACCTGCCAGCCAGCCGCACCGCCTGGTCAATCGCTCCTTCCCGTCAATTCACTCCGCCAAACAATAGAATGCCGAAAAGGGACGCCGACCGGCAAAACAGCAGCCTCAAAGCCCTGTTTGCCGATCCGGCATCCCTTTTCTTCTCTTCCATTCGCATGCGGTCAGTGGGACTCGAACCCACACGGTTGCCCATTGGCACCTAAAACCAACGCGTCTGCCAATTCCGCCATGACCGCTCACCGCTCCGGCAGCCGGTTGTTTCGGCTGCCGAACGCTTCTCTTTCGTATAACTCAATTATTATACCGAGCTTTTGAAACTTCTGTCAAGCATTTTACGGCATTCTATGGCGCCGTTTTCGTACCATTCACCCGTGCACTGTGAAAGTTCACCCGCGCCATTCGCAAAATCGCATCTTCGATGCTTTCCGCTGCTTCGCAGCTCATTTTTGCTCATGAAACGGCGCTCCCTTCGTACCTTCCCGGGGGCAGATTTTCCTGCAAGCACGAAATCTGCTCCCAGAAAGGTACGAGTGAACTATGGCATCAGCTCATAGATTCCACGATTCTTGTTGTCGCGCACGGACAGCCAAAGGTAATTGTTATCATCGTCCACATCCTGGCAGACCGGTACCTCCTTGCGGTTCGAATCGGCTCCGTAGGGGCTCCAGATTCCCGCGTCCGCAAAGCCGTTCCACTCTTCCTGATTGCCGTCCCAATTTAACGTCGTCAGGTACATTTCTCCGCTGTAGAAGCCGCTGCGGAACGTTCCGATCACATTCTGGATGTAGCGCTCCTTTTTGGCAGCCTTGCTCATATCCAGCTCGTAATGCTCCTGTCCTTCACCGTCCGGCAGGTCGTTTTTCCATTCTCCGGCATACATATGCTCGCGGTACGCGCGGTCCGACGTGGTGTCATCGTCATAATAAACGTAAAAGCGCACCCACTTGCCGTTGCCTTCGCGTTTGCCATTCGACCACTCGCCGTAGTAATAGGCGTTATCCGCATAGCAGGCGATTCCGGTTCCGTCCGGCTGTCCTGCGCTGCTGCGCTCGCCATAATAATAAAAGCTGTTTGCATCCGAAATATCCGACGACATCCTCATATACCAGGGCAGCATCGCCAGATCCTCCACCGCGTCCATATTATCCTGTTCCCAGTAACCGGACATCTCCAGAAGCATCTCTTCGTTTGTCTTGTTCGCACTCTCCGCGCCGGATAACGGATCGTTTCCACTCACCGTCCGGAGGTTGCCCTCCTGCTTGGCCCCCTGACTTTCCTTCCCTTTGCCTGCGGGAAGTTTGCTGTCCGGATGCTCTGTCAGCGTCTCATCCTCCTGCTGTCCCCTTTCCGTCGTCTGCTTTTTCCCCGCTGTTGTTTCTTCCGTCTGATCCGCTGCGTCCTTCGTCTCTGATTCTGCAGACTCTGCCTGTTCCTCGCTGTACCATATCTGCGTGCTTTCCGTTTCTGCGATCTCTGCCCGTGTCTCCCTGCGCTGATGCAGCCGTACTGCGCACAGCGCGATGATAATTACCAGAAAAAGAGCAATCGCCGCCACCGGGATCAGATCCCTTTTTTTATCGTCCATGTCCGCATTTCCTCCAGTTGGTTTATTGTAACATAGGCTTTCTTTTTTTCCTATTTAAACTTTATTAAGAAAAACGAAAGCTTTTTCTGTTTCTTATATATATGCGTTTTCCTCCCTTGACATCCCTCAAAGTCCTGACTATTATGGAACAGAAAACGAATTTACCTTACACGAAAAGAGGAGTTTTATGAAAAAATGGATTGTCTGGCTGAAAAAAAGCAGTCCCTGGATTTTTCTGCTGATCGGCCCTGTTCTGAATTTTTATCTGCTGGAATGGTACACGCATAATCCGTTCCAGACCATGAAACCGTATATACAGGGGATGAATCTGGCACTGTTTGAATTTGCAGCACTGTTTTTATTTGCACTGACCGGCAGGATCAGCCGCGCACTCGGCATCGAAACCGCCTTCTGCGCCGTTTACGGTCTTGCAAACTATTTCGTCCTGGAATTTCGCGGCGCGCCCATCCAGCCGTGGGACATTCTTTCGATCTCGACCGCTGCCAGCGTCGCGGACAACTACGAATACAAATTGAACCGCACCGCAGTAATCGTGCTGATCTGTTTTGTCCTGCTTCTGGTTCTGGAATTTTTCCTGAAAAAAGGCTTTCCGAAAAAAAATAAAAAAGCCCGGATTGCCCGCGTCTGCCTCGCGCTTTCCTGCGGTCTTTTATGCTTTGGCTACACGAAAATGCTGCACAGTGAGGACATCGTCGAGCAGAAGCTTCACCTTTACAACAAGCTTTTCACTCCGACGACGATTCAATTTAAAAATGGTACTGTAACTGCGTTTTTAATGGAGCTTCAGTACATTTCTGTTGATAAGCCCTCCGGTTACAGCGCAGAAAACGCCAAGGAGCTGCTGGCATCCTATGATACCGGCTCTCAGGAAGCCGATGGAACACCTTCGGACAATGCACAAAAGCCGAACATCATCGTCATCATGAACGAGGCGTTTTCCGATCCGTCCGTGCTCGGCGATTTTACAACGAACGAGGATTATATGCCCTTCGTGCACAGCCTGCTCGACGGCGCGGATAACACGATTTCCGGTCACTTAAATGTCTCCGTCAAGGGCGGAAACACTGCCAACACAGAATTTGAATACCTGACCGGCGCTTCAATGGCGTTTCTTCCTTATGGAAGTATCCCGTATCAGCAGTATGTGAAAAAAGAGACGCCTTCGATGGCCTCCTATCTTTCCTCCCTCGGCTACTATACGATTGCGATGCACCCGTACCGCGCCGCCGGCTGGGACAGAAATCTCGTTTATCCCAGGCTCGGCTTCGACGAGATGCACTTTCAGGAGTTTTTCACAGATTCTCCCCTTGTGCGCAAATATGTCAGTGACGAAGGCAACTATGAAAAGATCATAAAGCTCTACGAGGAAAAAGATGCGGACACGCCGCTGTTTTTATTCAACGTGACGATGCAGAACCATTCCTCCTACAGCGACTGGGCGGATTACGACAACTTTTCTCCCGATATCACGGTAGAAGGCTCGGATTCCAAGCTGCTTCCGGCGTACCTGTCCTTGATCAGGCTGTCCGACAGCGCCATCCAGAACCTGATTTCTTACTTTGAAGCACAGGAGGAGCCTACCATAATCGTCTTTTTCGGAGATCATCAGCCTGCTGATTCTGTCGTACGTCCGGTCTGGAAGCTAAACGGCAAAGATGATACGGACTTAACCGACGAGGAAGAGGCGCTGCGCTACAAGGTTCCGTTCTTTATCTGGGCAAACTTCAATATCGAAACGGAAAACGATCTGGAAATCAGCGCAAACTATCTTGCAGCAAAGACGCTGGATGCCGCCGGGCTTCCAAAATCCGCTTACGATAACTTCCTGTCGCAGCTGCGCACGGAAGTACCCGTCATTTCAGCCAACCATGTAACGCTGTCCGACGGAACCTTTACCACTGCATCCAAGCAAAAAGATCTGCTTTATGATTATCAGACCCTGCAGTATTACCTGCTTTTTGACTAAACCGCGGAGGATTTCCTTTTTTATGAAAAAAAAGATCTGTTTCTTTTCCTTCCTGCTGCCGTTTCTTTCCATGATAGCGATTTTTATCGGCAACGGCATTTATCCCTTCGGAGATCAGAGCTTCATGCACTCCGACATGTACCATCAGTACGTCCCCTTTCTGGAGGAATTTGTCCGGAAAGTGCGCGACGGCGAACCGCTCTACTACTCCTGGCGCATCGGTATGGGCTCCAATTACCTGTCTCTTTACGGCTACTACAGCGCAAGCCCGTTCAACTGGCTGATGCTCCTTTTGCCCGAAAAATATTTAATCGAATTTATGAGCTACATGGTCGTTTTCAAAATCGGTCTGTGCGGCTTCACCTTTTCCTGGCTTTTGACAGAAAAATTCCACACAAACGACCTTTCTGTCCTGTTCTTTTCCACATTTTATGCGATGTCCGGCTTCGTTGCCGCATATAACTGGAACGTCATGTGGATGGATACCCTCGTCCTCGCTCCGCTGATCGTTCTCGGTCTGGAAAAGCTGGTCTTCGAAAAAAAATACAGCCTCTACTGCATCACCCTCGGGCTGTGCATTTTATCGAACTATTACCTTTCCATCATGGTCTGCATCTTCCTGTGCCTGTACTTTCTCGTGCTCGTACCGAACCTGTTTGGCTCTGATGGCTGGAAAGCGTTCCGCGCAAGGCTGCTTGGCGCAATCGGACGTTTTGCTTTATTTTCCCTGTTGGCTGGCGGTCTCGCCGCTGTGCTGCTGATCCCGGAAATCGCTGCCCTGCATGCGACTGAATTTTCCGAATTCAACTTTCCGGAAAAGATCAACTGGTACTTTTCCTTCTTCGACGTAATCGCGCGGCATGCGACCGGTGTATCCCGGGAAACCGGTCTGGATCACTGGCCGAATATTTTCTGCTCCAGCGCAGTCTTTTTCCTGATTCCGCTCTATATCGTCAACCGAAAAATCCCTCTGAAGGAAAAGCTCGGCAGACTGGTATTATGCGCCTTTTTCATCGTCAGCTTCTCGGTCAATACCCTGAATTTCATCTGGCACGGTTTCAACTACCCGGATTCGCTTCCGGCGCGTCAGTCCTTTTTGTACATCCTGCTCGTGCTGCTGATGTGCTATGAGGCGTTTTCAAAGCTCGACGGCTTTACCGTGCGCGAGCTGTTTGCCTCTCTCGCCTGCGGGCTCGGTTATCTTTTGCTGGCAGGAAAGCTCGTGGAGGACGACGCCTTTACCCAGGGCACCTTTGTGCTGAGCGCCTGCCTGCTTGCTGCCTACGCGCTGCTGCTCTATGCCTGGAAAAAAGGGAAAGAAAAACAGCCTGCCGACAGCTTCCCGTATCAGCGCGCGATTGCAATCGCCGTGCTGGCGCTGATCGCTTTTGAATCCACCTACAACATGGCGCTGACGAGCGTTTCCACCACCAGCCGCAGCAGCTATCTGGAAAGCATTCCCGCCTACCGGGAGTTAGTTGCTCGTAATGAAGAAAAAGATTCCGGTTTTTACCGCTACGAAAAGCTCAGCCGCGTCACTAAAAATGACGGTGCGCTGGCAGGCTATCCGACGGCGTCGCTGTTTTCCTCCACCTCCAACGCGGCGGTTCAGGACTGGTACGACCGCATGGGCATGAGCGAAAGCAAGGTATTTTACTGCTTTGACGGTCAGACGCCGCTTTCCGCAGCACTTCTAAATGTCCGCTACCTGTTTTCCCGCTCCGATGCAGAGGATTCCAGCCTCTACACGCTGATCGACGAGCAGGACGGCGTTTACCTGTACAAAAACAACAAGACGCTGCCCGCCGGATTTATCCTGCAGGATGGACAGAATCTTTCTTCCGCTGAGTTTTCTGAAGAGACCTCCGACCCGTTCGAGGTACAAAATCAGATGGCGGCTTCTGTTTCGACCTCTGATCCGCTCTTTGTTTCCATCGAATCAGAGGAATCCGGCAATCAGGTTTTCTTTGATGTATACACGGAGGGGCATTACTACGCTTACTGTAAAAGCTCCAAGATCGATACCGTTTCGATCTCTTCCGCCAGCGTCAATAAAACGTATAAAAAAGTCAAATATGACTATATTCTCGATCTCGGTCGTCACGAAACCGGCGACCATGTAACACTGACCAACGACGAAGATAGCGTGCTGAATGCCGTTGTTGTGCGCCTGGATGAAGCAGTTTTGTCCCGCACACTGCAGACGCTCTCTGAGCAGCCCTTTACGGTAGATTCTTATGATTCCAGCCATGTGACCGGACATGTCGACGTCACCAAAGCCGGTCGGCTGATTTTATCCATCGCGGACGAACCCGGCTGGACAATGAAGGTGGACGGAGAAGCCGCAGACTACGACGTGTATGATGGTGTATTTCTATCCGTTCCGCTGACGGAGGGCAGCCACACGATTGAGCTTTCCTACCGCCCTGCAGGTCTGACTGCCGGTCTGATCGTCAGCCTGATCTGCCTGCTTGTGTTTATCGGAATCGGAGTTGCTCAGAAGCGTTTGGGAAAAAAATCCTGACACCCGGCTGATTTTATGCTATAATTTTTAACTGGTGCAGCGTTTCGTAAATAACTATACCAATCGCGTAGGATGTGG